>Ga0256842_1000003_pt1:142500-231487 | contig 231487 bp, 230 predicted proteins | sample 4559240metaG_FD_185973 | JGI IMG/M metagenome (GOLD analysis project Ga0256842, IMG submission 185973) | Hydrothermal vent microbial communities from Guaymas Basin, Mexico - 4559-240 | ecosystem: Environmental > Aquatic > Marine > Hydrothermal vents | place: Mexico: Guaymas Basin... | reverse complement strand
GGATGCGGGAGGCGGTAGGATTTTTATTTGCTCTTTTTGTCTTGATCTGGAATGAGCAATATGAAAAGCAATTGGGGCCGGTTGGAAGCTAAAACAGAGTTTTTCAGGGACGACTATTTAGAAATGGAGGAGGAGAAATTGGACGAAATCGCACGCAAGAAGAGTCAGCTTAGGGAATGGGGAGAGTCTATTGTCATTGCCCTCGTTTTGGCCATGTTCATCCGCACCTTTATTATTCAAGCCTTTAAAATACCCTCTGGCTCTATGCTTCCTACCCTGCTTATCGGCGATCACCTTTTGGTCTCTAAATTTAATTACGGAATTCGGTTACCTATCATTGGCAAAACGATTGTGAAATTTAAAGACCCGCAAAGGGAAGACGTAATCGTGTTTGTTTGTCCGGTAGACAGGAGTAAGGATTTTATCAAGCGTGTTATTGGTCTGCCTGGTGATAAGATAGAAATTATAGATAAAAAGGTGTATATAAATGGCAAGCCCTATCCTGACCCCCATGCCTACCATAATGACCCTCGCATTTTACCCAGAGATGTATCACCTAGGGATAACTTTGGGCCAATCGTAGTCCCGCCGCATAAATATTTCGTCATGGGTGATAACCGCGATTCTAGCTGGGACAGCCGCTTCTGGGGTTTTGTAGATAGAAATGACATCTTAGGTAAGGCCCTGATTATCTACTGGTCCTGGGAAAGACCTTTTCACAACATTCGCTGGCGTAGAATTGGCATGATTATTCATTAAAATTTTTTAGGAAAACCTAAAAAGGCTTTACAAAAATAGGCAAAAAAGGACATAATAAGTTAAAAAGAGGGGGACAATCATGAAACAAAGGTGTCTATACTTGGTAATATTGTTTGCCCTCTTCTGCTTCTTTTTCCAGATAAACAGTGCCTTTGCCCTTACACCGGCAGAAGAAAAACAGCTCTTTCAAATCCTCGGTGAGATAAAGGGAGAACTCAAGCAGATTAATAAGCGCATAGATGAAGTAAACAAACGCATAGATGACACAAACAGATACATAGATGAAGTAAAGACAGAGTTGAATAAACGCATAGATGATACCAACAGACGCATAGATGAAGTTAATCGCTCTCTTAATGACCGCATAAACAAGCTTATAGACATTATGAGTGCGATAACGGCAGTGTTTGGAGGATTGGTCGTGGCGATGATGGGGCTAGTGTTTTGGGATAGAAAGACATTGATAGAAAAGGCAGTGCAAAGGGTAGAAGAAAAAAGCCGTTTGGTCGCTGCCCTAAGAGAACTGGCCAAAACAGATAAGAAACTAGCCGAAGTAATGCGGAGCTTTGGCTTGTTATAGGATAAGTTAAATTGCTGATGCAAGTTGTCACCCAAATTGACAAAGGTTGTCAATAAAGATAAGCGGTTAATGTCTGGTCTGGCCAAAAATGGGCGTGAATTAAGAAAATATTTTTGGCACAAATTTTGCTATCCCTCCATAACAGGGAAACTAGTTAAGAAAGGAGGTGAAAGATGGAAAAGGGAAAACAAGGGGCTTTAAGGCATAAGAAGGTTTTAAGGCCATGTGAGGCATGGCCAAAAAATTAAAAAGGAGGTAAAAGGCATGTTTAGGAAAATGAAAGAACGTAAGGGTTTTACGCTCATTGAATTGATGATTGTCGTAGCGATTATTGCCATTTTGGCCGCGATTGCCATTCCGCAGTATAAGAGGTTTCAGTTAAAGGCGAAGAGTGCAGAAGCCAAAACAAATTTGGGAGCTATTAAGGAGTGTGAAGAGGCCTATGCAGCGGAAAATGATGAATATTTAGCCCAAACCAACGCACATCCAGATGCAGTAGATACAGGTAAAGAATATAATTTAGTAGAGAATGACAGAATAGCTCAAAACCTATTTAATGGAAATTTTGTCAATTTAGGATTTGCAGCTAAAGGAAAACTCTACTACCAGTATAATATTCCAAGTGCTGATAAAAATCACTATGTGGCTAAAGCAGCTGCTTTAGGTAGCTCATTAAAGAGGGCTTTTAATGTCTTTAGAGCCAATTCAAACAATGGGTATAAGATTGTGCAGCAGCCATAAAACTGATTTTATTTTTTCAAGGGCCGGGACTTCCCGGCCTTTTCGCTTATGGATATGAAGATAAGTAGAGGATTCACCCTGGTGGAATTAATAGTTGTCATGGCCCTTATCGCCATTCTGGCCGCTATTGCCATTGCCCAGTATAGAAATTTTCAATTAAGGGCCAAGACATCTGAGGCAAAAACAAACCTGGGTGCTTTGCGCCGTTGTGAACTAAGTTATGCTGCTGAAAGAGACACCCTTTTAACCGCGGCCTATTACCCCGGCAAGGCCGGACCTTCCAAACAAGTTTGGAACCAGGCAAGTTCTGGAAACTTTGATAAACTAGGCTTTGATCCCGCCGGAAAGGTCTATTATGACTATGGTATTGCCCAAGGGGATCATACTTCTGACCCAGCGTCGGCCACACCAAGCAATGACGAAATACCCAATACTAATGGAGTTATTGATATCACCATCATTGCCCGGGGAGACTTGGACGGAAATGCCCAGTATGCTTATTATTGTACCTGTGAAGAAAGACGTTCAATTATAGGTCCAAAAGGAGATAGGTTTTAATCACTAAAAACACGATTTCTTTTTCTTTCAAAAAGCAAGTTATGGAACATGAGAAACCTGTAGCTATATCTCGCCTTGGCTTTTGGGAAAAAGGGATTCATATTTGTATAGCAAGTGTTTTTATCCTATCGTTTTTATGTTTGTCTCTCCAAAACATCCATTGTTTTGACATCTGGTGGCATCTGGCAACCGGGAGGTGGATATGGACACACAAGGGCATCCCTTTTCAGGATGTCTTTTCCTATACGCAAAAAGGACATCCATGGATAGATTTTACCTGGGGTTTTCAAACTTTAATTTATCCCATTTATAAGTGGGGCCATTTTGCTGGACTCATTTTATTTAAAACACTCGTCCTTGCCCTAGCCTTTTTTTTTCTTTATAAGTGTTTGCGTTTGGCCACGGAGAATTCCCTTTTTATTTGGCCGCTCATCTTCTTTGTCCTCCTTGTTAGCTATCCTCGCTTTATGGTAAGGCCACATATTTTTAGTTTTTTGTTTGTTAGCCTTTTTTTATACGGGCTAAATTGCTACCTCCAAAGTCTTTCTTGGACATATTTTTTAGGACTCTGCTTGGTTTTTCTCCTTTGGGTTAATCTACACGGAAGCTTTCTCATTGGGCTATACATCAGCGGGGCTTATCTTGTTGGAGAACTGGTCTCAAGATATAAATGGCAGGTAAAAGACATTCTCAAGTCTCCCCTTATGCAAAGATTAAGTTTATTGTGTATTGTCCTTGCCCTCCTTACCTTTGTTAACCCCTACGGGGTTAAGTTGCTTAAATTTACCCTCTTTTCCCATACCGGTGAAGGCGGAGAGGCCACTAAATATATCGCAGAGTGGTACCATTTTCCTTTTAAAGAAATCTTTTTGTTTAAGTTCAACCATGCGTTATTTTTTAAACTGCTCTTTTGGATGGTTATTTTGAGTCTTATTTGGGGCCGTAAACCTATTGTCATTAGAGATACCCTTATCACTGGCCTCCTTGCCTTTCTTACCTTTAAACATGCCCGGTTTATGGGATTATTTGCCTTTACGATAGCTCCGATCATTGCGCAGTGGTGGCCTTCTTTTAAAGGGGAAAACTTACTTTATACTGGCCTTCTCACCCTTGCCTTTGTTTTTCTGATGAAAATGATCATTTTAAATCCCTATTTTAAAAAGGAACTTGGCTTTGGTATGGCCAAAGAAAGTTATCCTGTTCAAACCACGGCCTTTTTAAAAAGGTATACTTTAAAGGGACGTCTTTTTAATACCTATGGCTTTGGCGGATATTTGATTTGGCACTTATATCCCCAATATAAGGTGTTTATAGATGGCCGCACACCTACCATTTATCCACCTGAATTTTACTGGCAGTATCGGGTAGCAGAAAGCGTATGTTTAAAGGCCTTTAAAAGGCTGGCCGAAAGATATAAAATTAAAATTGTGCTTACTAAAGGTAAGGAATTTGCTCATCTTTTAAAAAAAGAGCCTGACTGGACTTTAATTGGCTTTGATGACAGAAGTTATCTCTTAGTGCAAAAAGATATCCTTCCTCCTAGCATCAAACCCTTCTTTTACTTTGATCCTACAGAAGATATAGACAAATTGATGGCTCAATATAAAGAGAAAAAACAGCTCTCCTTGTTAGTCTCAGAGCTAAAACGGGCGGAGAAGGAGTTTAAGAATGTGGTTTTAATCTATAACAATCTTGGCCTAATTTATGCTAAGAAGAAGGAGTATCAGAAGGCAATTGCTTACTTTAGGCAAGCAGTAAAGCTTGATCCTTATGATCCAAGTAATTATTACAATCTGGGCCTTGCCTATAAAAACGCCAAGCGGTGGCAAGAGGCGATTAAAAACTTTAAAAAGGCCCTTTCTTTTGATAAAGGATATGCTGAAGCCTATTACCATTTAGGATTAATTTGTTATGAAAAGAAACAATATAAGCAGACTATAGCCTATCTTAAAAAATACTGTAAACTTGCGGGTGATACGGCCGTGCCTAGCGCTTATGAATACTTGGGATTGGCCTATTATAAAACCCTATGTTTGGAAAAGGCGATTAAATATTTTAAAAGGGCAGTGTTGGTGGCAAAAAACAAAGAGGAAGAAAAGAAAAACCTATACAACCTGGGTAATTGTTATTTTGGCTTAGGTAGATATAAAATAGCGGCTAAATATTATAAAAGGGCATTAGAGATTGATCCTCAATTTGAAAAGGCCAAGTTTAATTTAAAGAAGACAAAGGAAAGGTTGAAAGGTGAATATCAAATTTAGTCGTGAAAGTCAGCTTATTTTAGTGTTTGCTTATATTGTATTAGCCTTGGGAACTTTCAGTGTTAATTATTATCACCAAGTACTTTCTAATCATTATCTTGTTAATGATGATGATTTAGCTCAAATTTTTTATTTTTATAATGTCGGATATAAATCCTTTTCTGAAGTTACCCCTATTGCCCGCTATTATTTAGACCTTTTACCTTTAGGATATAAATGTCTTTACAAAACAGTATGTTCTCTTGCAATAGACCCGATTTATTTTTCTAAACTACTTACGGCCTTTTTATTTTTAACTACATTGTTTATTGCCTTTGCCTTAGGTTATAAATTAGCAAACTTTAGTGGCGGATTATTTCTCTTCACAATGGTCTTTATCTGTGAGGGCTTCTTTGAAAGGATGGCAGGCGGCTTACCTAGGGCCTTTGGCTATCCCATGGCCTTTTTATTTTGTTATGGTATATTTGCCCAAAATATTTGGGGCATAGCCCTTGCCCTGGTGGGAAGTGTTTTGTTTTATCCACCCCTTACGCCTTTTATGGCCCTTTACACCAGTTTTATCTTCTTCTTTCCGCATCGGCTAAACTTTCTTCCTTTAACCCAATGGTCTTTTTTCAAGCGTTTTCTCTGTCTAACACTCTTGGGCATTGTTTGCTTCCTCATTATCCTTCCTCCTCTTTTTAAAGGCCGATATTGGGGCCCAATGCTTTCAACCAAGGAAATGCAGCAGATGCCTGAGATGCAAGCTGGAGGGCGTTATGACCTTCCTGACCGCACCCCTTCTCCCTCATTTTTTCAGGCTATGGACATTATCCGATACAAAGTATTCCGTATTTTTAACCGTCCTAAACATAAAGGAGAGATAATATTCACAGACCGTTACGGTAGCTTTTTTCTCCTTCTTTGCCTTCTACCTTACTTTATTTGCTCATCTTCTTCCTTAACTTCTCTTACGGTTTTATGGCTTGTTTTGATTGGTCTTTATGAAATCAGTGCCTGGTTCTATCCACGATTCTATATTCCCACTCGTTTTCTTCGCTACTTTATGCCAATATTTGTTCTAGAAGGTATTGTTTTGAGCTTTAAAGAAGTGGCTGAAAAATTAAATATTAACAATTCTCTAGTAAGCCTAGTCCTCTTGGGCCTTATTTCTATTGTTGGCTTAACCTATGCCCCGCGAGGCACAAGGGGATTTGTATATGACTTTAAACCCATAGCTCCTCTTTACCAAACCATTCAAAAGCTACCAGAAGATGCTGTTATTGTCGGTTGGCCTGACCCAGTGCTTGATGGCGTGCCTTTGTTTGGCCATCGTCCCATTCTGGCCGGATATGAAACCTACCAACTGTTTCATAGGCGTTACTTAAACATGATGCGCCAACGGATGAAGGTCACCTTAAAATTGCTATTTACTAGCAACAAGTCTGATTTTGAAAAGATAACACACATTTACGGAATAAAGTACATTCTCTTTCCTCGGTATATCTACCAAGCTTGTGGGCAGCTGCAGATATTTACCCCCTTCACCCCAATGGCCCAAAGGTTGTGCACTCAAGATCATAACCCTATTGTACTTTCATTACCAGTGGTATGGCAGGGAAAGGGATATAGATTGGTAAAGGTAAGATGAAGTCAAGATACGATTGGGCAGCCGCATTTAAAGAGGATGAGTTATTTTTAAAAAAATGGGTAGAAGCAGGTAAACCCATCCCTAAAATTGGCATATTTGTCGTTACTTACAATCATGTAAACCTTTTGGCCAAAACCCTAAGACGCATCCCTCCTCTTATTTTGGACCTCGTAGAGGAAATCTTTGTCTTTGACGACGCAAGCAAGGACGATACTTATCTGGTGGCTGAGGGTTTCAAAAAGGTCTATGGATTGGAAAAACTTACTGTCCACCGTCAGTCTCAAAATCAGGGGTACGGTGGGAATCAAAAAGCAGGCTACATTTATGCCATAGAAAGGGGTTTAGATTACGTTATCTTACTCCACGGGGACGGACAGTATGCTCCAGAGGCCTTGCCTTGTCTAATCAGGCCAGTTTTGGAAAAAGGAGCAAAGGTAGTCTTTGGCTCTAGGATGATAATTCCGGGTGAGGCCAGAAGGGGGGGTATGCCTTTATACAAATATATTGGCAATAAAATTCTCACCGCCTATGAAAATTTCTTTTTGGGCTTAAACCTTAGTGAATATCATTCTGGTTACCGTCTTTATAGCACTGAAATTCTCAAAAAGATTCCTTTTACCCTAAACAGCAACGATTTTCACTTTGATACAGAAATTATCATCCAAATACGCGAATTGGGAGAAAAAATATATGAAGTGCCCATCCCTTCTTTTTATGGGGATGAGATTTGCTATGTCAATGGTATCAAATATGCTTGGAATATCTTCTGGTCAATTGTTCATTACAAGCTTTACCAAATGGGATTGAGAGAAGATAGCAGATTTAAAATTACTTCTTTTATGCCCTCATACCAGTTAAAAACACATCCTTTTTCAAGCCATATGCAAATTGTTAAACTTGTTCCTTATGATAAACATGTTCTGGATATAGGGTGTGGATATGGAACTATATTGCCTTTTTTGATTGAAAAGAATTGTCAAGTAGTAGGTATAGCCCTGTCTTCCGAGGAAGTAGATAAAAGATTTTCTCGTTATATTTGCTGTAATTTAGAAAGTATATCTAAGATACCATATCCAGAAGACTCTTTTGATGTAGTCATTCTAGCAGATGTGCTTGAACATATTAAAAATCCGCAAAAGTTACTGTCAGAAGTAAGACGAGTTGTGAAATCTGATGGAATAGTGATTGCTTCTACAGGCAATATTGCCTTGTTTTTATACAGAATATTACTTTTATTAGGTTTATTTCCTTATAGTAAAAAGGGAATTTTAGACGAAACCCATGTCCACCTTTACACTTTTAAAACCTTTTATCAACTTATGCGGCAAGCAGGTTTTAAAATAATAAAGGTAAGAACCACCCCCATTCCATTTGAACTTGTTTTAGGAGAAAAGCTAGGCCGTATATTGACATATTTGTATTATCCGTTAACCAAGTTAAGAAAAACTTTATTTGCTTATCAATTTATTTTAGTATGTCAAAAGGAAAGTCTATTTTTGCCACCAAAGAAAAAATGATTTTGATCCTCTTCTGTGTGATTCTTTCCATTATCGGCCAGCTCCTTCTGAAAAAGGGAATGATGCAGATAGGGGGATATAAGGGCGAAATGATAATGTTTTTAAAAAAGGTCATTGCTACCCCCCTGATCTGGGTGGCCATTGTCTTATATGGTCTAGACCTTGTTTTATGGCTTATTGTCCTTTCTCATTTTCCGCTGGGGTATGCGTATCTTTTCCTTGCCCTCACCTACATTGGTATCCCCCTAAGCTCTACCTTTTTTCTGGGTGAAAGCTTGAGCATTGCCCAGATTATAGGAATGATTTTAATCGCCTGTGGGGTAGCTATTGTTGGCTTAGGGAAATAATTAACTGACCTCACGCACAACACAATCTTCTCAACTCAGCCATAGCCGCAAAATTGGCTTTGATACACACCTTAGCTCTGCGCCCTTTCCCATGGTTCAATGGGAATAGCTCCTTTTCTGTTTTACGTAAGGTCAGTAAATTAATAGAATTTTGAGGAAATGCAGTCTTACTAGTATTAGGTAAAACCTTTCCGTGGAAGGCCCGTTGAAAGTAATTGTCCTGCCCCTCTTATGCGCAAAGGCTCTTTTGAGATTAAAATCCCCACCTTTCCTTCTCCAATAAAACCTTTGTTTTTTAATACCTCTTTAAGCTTACTGTATATTTCTCCTTCCCATTTACCATGCAAAAAACCCGTGGGTACCACTTCTTTTACCTCACCGTCAATGATTTCATAATGCCCCTCAGGCAGACCATTTTGTAAATCGTGATAGGTTAACTTCTTTTTCGTTTTTAAAAAATGAGGCAATACGACCATTGGTTGCATTTCCTTCCTTAAAGAGGAAGCAGTTATCATGTTGATCCCTCAATTAAAATTAATACATCCTCCAGGCAAAGAGCGGAAACTCTGCACAAAATTCTTTTACTTCCTTTTTCACTTTAGCAATTTCATCTTGGTTATTAACATCAGCCAGCACCCGCAAGATAAAGTCAGCAATGATCTCCATTTCCTTTTCCTTCATGCCTCTGGTTGTTACTGCCGGTGTGCCAATACGGATACCGCTGGTAATAAACGGGCTTTGTTTATCAAAAGGAATGGCGTTTTTGTTAACGGTAATCCCAGCCGCATCCAGGGCCTTTTCGGCATCCTTTCCGGTAATGCCCTTATCCGTCAAGTCAACCAAAAACAGATGATTGTCAGTACCACCTGAAACGAGCCGATAGCCTGCATCTTGTAGTTTTTTGGCTAGGGTCTTAGCGTTTTTCACTACTTGTTTTTGATATTCCTTGAAACTTTCGGTTAAGGCCTCTTTAAAGGCCAGGGCCTTGGCAGCAATAATGTGCATCATTGGCCCACCCTGAATTCCAGGAAAAGTAGTTTTATTGAGCACCTTGGCAAATTCCTCTTTGGCCAAGACAAAACCACCTCTTGGTCCACGCATGGTCTTATGGGTGGTAGAAGTAACAAAGTGGGCATAGGGTACAGGGGAGGGATGTACGCCAGCAGCAATAAGTCCAGCGATATGGGCCATATCTACCATTAAATAAGCGCCTACTTCATCGGCAATCTCTCTAAACTTTTTAAAGTCAATGACCCTAGGATAGGCACTTGCTCCAGCTAAAATAAGCTTGGGTTTATGCTCAAGGGCCAGACGTCTAACTTCGTCGTAATCAATGGTCTCTGTCTCTTTAGACACGCCATAGGGCACGATGTTATAAAGCTGACCAGAGAAGTTAACAGGACTGCCGTGGCTTAAGTGTCCACCATGGGGTAGGCTCATACTTAAGATGGTATCCCCTGGTTTTAAGACAGCAAAATAAACGGCCATGTTGGCCTGGGTGCCTGAATGGGGCTGCACATTGGCATATTCGGCATTAAAAAGTTTTTTTACCCGCTCAATAGCTAAACTTTCCGCAATGTCTACAAAGTCACAGCCACCATAATAACGCCTGCCAGGATAGCCCTCGGCATATTTGTGCGTCATTACACTGGACATGACCTGCCGTACCCAAGGGCTGGCAATGTTTTCAGAGGCAATAAGCTCCAGTTTATACTTTTGCCGATTCCACTCGCCCTCTAAGGCCTCCACCAATTCTGGGTCAAAGCGTTTTAAGTAGCTAAAGTCATCAATATGGTGATACTCATCATCAATCTGATTTAATCTTCTGGCGTGGCGTCCACCAGCAAAATCGGTGTTTAACCAGGTATTGAGGATCTCAAGAGCCCTACCTTCACCGATGTCCCTTTGGCCAAAGACAAGAATATTGGCATTATTGTGCTCTCTGCTAGCCTTGGCTAGAAAGACATCGTTACAGAGGGCTGCCCTTACTCCACAAAGCCGATTAGCAACAATAGACATGCCTATACCGCTACCACAAACAAGAATGCCCCGATTAAATTCTTTACTTGCTACCTTTTTGGCCACCGTCCAGGCAAAATAGGGATAATCTACCGACGCCTCTGAGTCTGTTCCTACATCCTCCACTTCGTAGCCCCTGCTCTCAAGGGCCTGTTTAATAAACTCTTTTAGCCGATACCCGGCATGATCTGAACCAATGATAATTTTATTCATGATTATACTCCTTAACCTTCAAACTTCTTAAACAACAAACTAGCATTTGTTCCCCCAAAACCAAAGGAGTTGGATAGCGCAATCTTGATATCTGCCTTTCTGGCCTGGTTGGGCACATAGTCTAAATCGCATTCTGGATCAGGGTATTCGTAGTTTATGGTTGGGGGAATGATGCCAGTATGAAGAGAAAGCACGGTAAAAACGGCCTCAATTCCACCGGCACCACCTAAGAGGTGTCCGGTCATGGATTTGGTAGAGCTTACGGGTATTTTATAGGCGTGTTCTTTAAAAACGCTTTTTATCGCCTTTGTCTCAGCAATATCATTCAATTTGGTGGAAGTGCCATGGGCATTGATATAGTCCACCTCTTCGGGTTTGATGCCAGCATCTATTAAGGCATTTTCCATGCATAGGACTGCACCTTCACCCTCTGGCGGTGGGGCGGTAATATGATAGGCATCACAACTTGCCCCATAGCCAATAACCTCGGCGTAGATGGTAGCACCTCTCTCCAAGGCATGGTTTAGCTCTTCTAAAACCATAATGCCAGCCCCTTCGCCTACGACAAAGCCATCCCTTTCCTTATCAAAGGGACGAGAGGCCTTCTGGGGTTCATCATTGCGGGTGGAAAGGGCCTTCATCGCGCAAAAACCAGCAAAACAAAGAGGAGCAATTGTGGCCTCGGTACCACCCACGACCATGACATCGGCCCGGCCGTATTTGATGTAGTTATACCCCTCGCCAACCGCATGAGCACCAGAGGCACAGGCACTGGTTGTACAAAGATTTACGCCTTTAAGATTATATTCAATGGCCACATAACCGGCCGCCATGTTGGTAATGATCATGGGCACAAAAAAGGGTGAAACTCGGCTTGGTCCTTTTTCCAACAAAACTTTGTGGTAATATTCAATATAAGGAAGTCCCCCTAAACCAACACCAATAATTGCCCCGCTCCGTTTGGCCAACTTGTCATCTATCTTAAGCCTAGCCCCTTCCATCGCCATCCGGGCAGCGGCCAGGGCGTATTGAATAAAAAGATCCATGCGTTTTATTTGCTTCTTGGCGATAAATTCCTCTGGTTTAAATCCCTTTACCTCTCCGGCAATCCGAGAAGGAAAGTCAGAGGCATCAAACTTCGTCACTAGATCAATTCCTGACTTCCCCGCACAAATTGCTTCCCAGCTTTCTTCTACGCCTATACCCACAGGGGTTACTAACCCCAGCCCTGTAACCACAACCCGGCGCAATGTTGACCTCCTTTAATGTTTTTGTGGTTTGTAATTCAGCTACTCTTTTACATGTTCCTTTACATAATTGATGGCATCTTGAACGGTCCGAATCTTTTCGGCCTCTTCTTCTGGAACTTCTATGCCAAATTCCTCTTCCATGGCCATGATCAATTCTACCAGATCAAGCGAATCGGCATCCAAATCCTCCACAAAAGAGGCATTGGGTGTTACCTCTTCTGGATCTACGCCCAACTGATTAACGATAATCTCTTTTACTTTTTCCTCTATGTTCGCCATTGTTTCCCTCCTTCTCATTTTTTTATCTCAGCAATGTTTAGCAGTAATCCCTCTTTTCTCTAGCCATCATTCAGTCTCAACCAATCACTAAATATACATACCTCCATTTACATGAATAACCTGCCCCGTAATATAGGCGGCTTTATCAGAAACCAAAAAGGCCACCACTTCGGCCACTTCCTCTGGCTGGCCAAACCGGCCAAGGGGGATCAGGCTGAGCATATATTCCTTTATCTTTTCTGGCAACCCGGCCGTCATGTCCGTCTCAATAAAGCCAGGGGCAACGGCATTGACCGTTACTCCTTTTGGCGCCAACTCTTTTGCTAAAGCCTTAGTCAGTCCCACCAGTCCAGCCTTAGAGGCAACATAATTGGCCTGCCCTACATTACCCATAAAGGCCACAACCGAGGTGATGTTTACAATACGCCCAAATTTTTGCTTAAGCATCGGTCTAACGACGGCCTTAATGCAGTTAAAGGCCCCTTTTAGGTTGACCGTAACAACCTTATCCCAATCTTCTTCTTTCATGCGCATTAAAAGAGCGTCCCTGGTAATACCAGCGTTGTTGATAAGATAATCCACCTTACCAAACTTATCTAATATATTAGCAAAGGCCGTTTGCGTGGCCTCATAATCGCTTACATCAAACTGATAAGCAAAGGCCTCTCCTCCATTGCTCTTTATGGTTTCTATTACTTCATCGGCAGCCTCTTTGCCCCGCACATAGGTGATAATGACCTTTGCTCCATCCTGGGCTAACCTTAAGGCAATCGCCCGCCCAATACCTCTAGAGCCACCGGTAACAACGGCAATCCTTTCTGTCATGAACTTTCTCCTCTTCTGGTTTTAATCTCCTCAATTAAGGCCGGAATAACCTCAAATAAGTCACCAACAATGCCATAATCGGCCACTTCAAAAATAGGGGCCTCTGGGTCCTTATTAATGGCCACAATGGTCTTAGCCGATTGAATACCCACGATATGCTGCACCGCCCCAGAAATGCCACAGGCAATATACAATTTAGGGCTAATTGTCAAGCCTGTTTGGCCAATCTGATACCTGTGCGACAACCAACCAGCATCTACAACTGCCCTTGTTCCTCCAATCTGAGCATTAAGTAAGCAGGCTAGTTTTTCAATCAGTTTCAAGTTTTCTGGCCCTTTTATACCCCTACCCACACCAATAACCACATCGGCTTCGGTCAAATCTGGCCCCTCAATTTCTGCCTGAACAAAGGAAAGAACTTCTATCCCTTGCGGTAGTGCTTCTACCTCTACTTTAACGATCTTACCTTCATGTCCGGATAGAGCTTCTGGTCGCGGAAAGATATGCGGTCTCACCGTCGCCATCTGGGGACGGGTATGAGCGCAGGTAATGGTAGCCATAATGTTACCGCCATAAGCAGGACGGGTCTGTAAAAGAAGGCTGGTGTCAGGGTCAATTTCTAACCCGGTGCAATCAGCCGTAAGACCAGTCTCTAAGGCCGCTGCCACTTGTGGGATAAGAGATCTGCCCCTGGGGGTAGCCCCCGCCAAAAAGATATTAGGTTGGTTGGCCTTAATTAAATCAATGAGCACTTGGGCATATTTTTTTTCATTAAAATCTTTTAACTCTGGATGGTCAATAACATAAGCCACATCTACCCCATAATTAATCAATTTATGTGCGTGTTTCTCTACTTCATGTCCAATCACAACCGCGACAAGCCTTTGACCTAAGGTTTGAGCCAATTCTCTACCCTTGCCTAAGAGCTCATAAACTACACCTGTAAAATCATTTCCTTTTTGTTCGGCATAAACCCAGACATCGCGCGCATCTTGAATATCTCTCTTCTTCGCCTTCTCAGGTAAGGCAAGGGCACCTTCAGGACACTTCCTCACGCAAACACCACAAAGGCGACACTCATCATTAGCCACAGGTAGACCATCCTTTAACTCTATCGCTCCAAAGGGACAAACCTCTACACACTGACCACAACCAGTGCATTTGTTCTTATCTAAAATAAGTTCCATTTTTGCCTCACCTTAATATTTCTTTTAGATACTAATTACTTCTCCCAGCCTTTCACACAACTGTTTTACACATTCATCTGGTTTGCCTGTAAATATCTCCTTTTTCCCTCGTGCCGGGGGACTAAAGACATTAACTACCCGTGTAGGCGAGCCGTTTAGACCAATTTTCTCTTCATCTGCTTCTATTTCTCCAGCCGTCCAGATAGGAATTTTGGCCTTTTTGGCCTTCATTTTTCCTCTGATAGAAGGTACCCTTGGCTCGCCAATTTCTTTAACAATCGTTACCAAGGCCGGAAGATTAAGTTTTAAGACCTGCGTCCCATCGTCTAAATCCCTTTCTACGATTAAACTACCATCCTTTATTTCAAACTTATGCACATAAGTAGCATATGGAAGACCTAAACGATAGGCCAGTTCTGGACCCACTTGGGCCGTATCTCCATCTATTGCCTGTTTTCCACAAAAGATAATATTATAATCACCAATCTTTTTTATCGCTTGCGCCAGGGTATAACTTGTGGCCAAGGTGTCAGCACCGGCAAAGGCCCGGTCACTTAAAAGGATGGCTTCATCCGCTCCGTAAGCAATGGCCTCCCTTAAGGCCTCTTCAGTCTGCGGTGGACCCATGCTGATAACAACAATCTTCCCACCATAGGCATCCTTCGCCTTTAAGGCCGCCTCTAGGGCATAAAGATCATAAGGATTAATAATGCTTTTTACCCCTTCCCGGATTAGGGTGCCGGTCTCCGGGTTTATTTTCACTTTATCTGTCTCTGGCACCTGTTTTAAACAGACAATATATTTCATATCCAACCCTTCTCTACTTGTATTCTTTACTCAACTCCCTCGCAATAACATTACGCTGAATCTGGTTTGTGCCTTCATAAATTTGCAGAATCTTGGCATCACGCATCATCTTCTCTACCGGAAAGTCCTTCATGTAACCACATCCACCTAATATCTGCACGGCATCGGTAGTTACCTTCATCGCCATATCTGAGGCAAAGAGCTTAACCATGGCTGCATACTTAGAAAAGTCTTTGGGTTTAGTATCAATGTATTTACATACCGTATAGGTCAAGGCTCTGGCTGCTTCTATTTGGGTAGCCATATCGGCCAACATGTGGGCTACGGCCTGAAAGTTGATAATCGCTTGGCCAAATTGTTTTCTTTGCTTGGCATATTTTATTGCTTCATCTAACGCCGCTTGGGCTAACCCCACGGCCAACGCCCCCACACCTGGACGGGCATAGTCAAGCGTTTTTAAGGCGATGATAAAACCCATGCCTTCCCGACCTAAAAGTCTGTCTTTAGGAATACGGCAGTCTTCAAAGATAAGCTCACCCGTAGCTGAGGCTCGTATGCCCATCTTTTTTTCTCTCTTACCAAAGGAAAAGCCAGGATCGCCTTTTTCTACGATAAAGGCACTAGCCCCACGTGGCCCTTTTTTCTTATCGGTTAAGGCAATAATTGTGTAGATTTCAGCCTCACCGGCATTGGTAATCCACTGTTTGGTGCCGTTTAAAATGTAATAATCTCCGTCTTTGACGGCCGTTGTCTTAATCGCCCCAGCATCACTGCCTGCGTCTGGCTCGGTCAGACCAAAGGCGGCCAACTTTTCTCCCCTGGCAATAGGCGGTAAATATTTCTTTTTTTGCTCTTCATTACCAAACAATAAAATCGGATAGGCACCAAGGCCACTGGCGGCATAAGTGGTAGCCACGCCCGCGCATCCCCAGGCAATCTGTTCTACGGCCAGACAGTTTTCAAAGGCACCAAAGCCAAGACCGCCATATTCTTCTGGAATAAAAATACCAAAAAGATCGGCTTGAGCCATTTCCTTTAGAATATCCCAAGGAAACTCTTCCTTCTCATCTAACTCTGCCCGCTTGGGTACAATACGCTCTTCGGCAATTTTGCGTGCTACTTCTTTAATCATCTCCTGTTCGTCGATCAAGGGATATAACATTTTATCCTCCTGTTCGTTAATAAACCTATTTTAGGATCCAGTTTTTTATCAATTCCGTTACTGTTGGATTAAATAAAGTAAGCAAAAGGACTATTAACACAATAAGTAAATTAAGTTTTAAATTAAGCCTTTCTATCCGCCCATTTAGCCTTTCTTCAAGGGCATTTAACTCGGCCTTGAATTCCGCTTTCGTTACTAATTCTTTTGTTAATTCATCTTTTATCTCTGCCTTGACAACCGCCTTTTGTTCTTTTGCCTTTTCTTCAACCGCACCTAAACCACCTTCTATAACCTTAATAACAACCTCTGCCTTCTCCTTGCCTACAACCTGCTCAATCTCTTTTACTAAATCATAAGGCAGAGCATAACCCATTTAAATCCCTCTCACTTTAAAAAATACCTCTTTATCAATTCCGTTACTGTTGGATTAAATAAAGTAAGCAAAAGGACTATTAACACAATAAGTAAATTAAGTTTTAAATTAAGCTTTTCTATGCGTCCATTCAATCTTTCTTCAACCTTATCTATCCGCCCATTTAGCCTTTCTTCAAGGGCATTTAACTCAGCCTTGAATTCTGCTTTCGTTACTAATTCTTTTGTTAATTCATCTTTTATCTCTGCCTTGACAACCGCCTTTTGTTCTTTTGCCTTTTCTTCAACCGCACCTAAACCACCTTCTATAACCTTAATAACAACCTCTGCCTTCTCCTTGCCTACAACCTCTTCAATCTCTTTTACTAAATCATAAGGCAGAGCATAACCCATTTAAGAACCCCTTTTACCATTTTAATACAATTGCTCCGTATGTAAAACCGCCGCCAAAGGCATCTAATAAGATCAAGTCTCCCCTTTTAATTTTACCTTCTCTTACCGCTTCATCTAAGGCAATAGGAATGGTCGCCGCAGAGGTATTACCATATTTTTCAATGTTAACAATGACCTTTTCTAAAGGAATACCAAGCCGCTTGGCGACCATGTTAATGATACGTATATTGGCCTGATGTGGTATAAACCAATCTATATCCTTGGGTTCAAGGCCTGCCTTTTCTAGGACAGTCCTCGCCGCTTCTTCCATATATCTCACGGCATATTTAAAAACTTCATTGCCCTTCATTTTGACAAAATATTCTTCCTTAGGCACTCCCTCTTTAAAAGGGGGATAAAGAGAGCCACCTGCTGGAACGCAAAGAAGGTCCCAAACCGTTGGGTCAGAACCAGTATAAACCGATAAAATACCCTTTTCTTCATCGGCTCCTACTACGGCTGCACCGGCTCCATCGCCAAAGAGAACACAGGTGCTCCTGTCCTCCCAATTTGTAACCGCACTTAGAACTTCAGCACCAATGACTAGGATCTTAAGTTTAGGGTTATCTTTAATAAATTTTTCCGCTATGCTTAGGCCATAAATAAAACCCGTGCAAGCCCCAGCCAGATCAAAGGCCGTTGCCTTGTAGGCCTTAAGTGCCTGCTGGACCAAACAAGCACCCGCCGGAAGGCGGTAATCAGAAGTAAAGGTTGCGGCGATGATTATGTCCAAATCTTGCGGTGCTACTTGCGCCATCTCTAAGGCCTGACGACTTGCCTCGGTTGCCAAAAGGCTCCAAGTCTCACCTTCAGAAACAATTCGGCGCTCTTTGATACCAGTTCTGGTTGTAATCCACTCATCTGAAGTATCTACCATCTTTTCTAAATCGGCGTTGGTTAATATTTTTTTAGGGACACATCTTCCGGTTCCTAAAATGGCGGCCTTTATCAACTTACAACCTCCTTTAGTTTCTCTGTTAGTTTACGCCACCCTCCTCCGATAAGGTCTTCATGTTCTTTTAGTCCTTTTGCTAGGTGGACATTGACTTCCTGTTTGACAAAACGGGCGGCCATCTTAATGCCATTTTTTACCGCCTTTGCTTGGGAACGCCCATGGCCAACAATGACTGTGCCATTTACTCCTAAAAGAGGGGCCCCACCATATTCAGAATAATCAAGCCTTTGAAAGACATTCTTTAAGACATTTTTCCCTAAAAACAGGCCCAACTTTCCTAAAATACTATTCTTGATTTCTTGTTTAATTAAGGTCACAAGTCCCTCTACAACGCCTTCGCCTAACTTTAAGGCCACATTGCCCACAAATCCATCGCAGACGATTACGTCGGCCTTATGGTAAAGGACATCTTTCCCCTCTACATTGCCGACAAAGTTAAGAGGGCTCTTTTGCAAAAAACTATAAGCCTTTTTCACTGTTTCATTACCTTTAGCTGGTTCTTCTCCGATATTCAAAAGACCTACTTTAGGATGAGGAATATTTAGAATATACTTGGCAAACACATGTCCCATGACGGCAAACTGCACCAGATGAAGAGGACGACAATCTACCATACCACCAACATCAATAATCACGGCATGTCCTTTCACAGTAGGAATAATCCCTGCTAAAGCCGGCCGATCTACTCCCTTCAACCGACCTAAGGTAAACATGGCTGCCGCCAAGGTTGCCCCTGAGTTACCAGCACTAAAAACACCCTGTGCGCGTCCTTGTTTTACCAATTCAACCGCCACTTTAATAGAAGAATCCTTCTTTGCCCGAATGGCATCCGTAGGAGGATCGCTCATCTTTACCACCTGCAAGGCATTAACTACCTCTACAGGTAAAGAAGAGGTTCCCCTTAAAAAGGGAGAAATTACCTCTTCCTTCCCTACCAATAACACCTTGATTTCAACCTCTTGGACTGCTGCCAGGGCGCCTTTTATAATTTCTTCTGGCGCGTGGTCGCCACCCATGGCATCCACCGCAATGACTATCCTATCCATTTCCTGCCGCTAGACTTCCTTAACCTCTATAACTTCCTCTCCCTTATATTTTCCACAGTGTGGGCACACCCGATGGGGTAATTTGGGTTCATGACAATAAGGACATTCAACCACATTGGGAGTTATAAGCTTATAGTGAGTTCTCCTTTTGTCCCTTCTGGATTTAGAGGTTTTTCTCTTAGGAACTGCCATTTTTCTTCTCCTTTAAGATTTTTTAACTTGCCTTTTTCTTCAAATGCTTTAAGGCCTTATAAAAAGGACTAAAACGTGGCCGCTCACAAGTACATGTTTCTTTATTTAAGTTTTTTCCACACACAGGACATAGGCCTTTACAAGCAGGTTTACAAATAGGCTTTATTGGCACATGCAGAAAAATCTGCTCAGCCACAATTTGGTCAATGTCAACCTCTATACCATCAAAAAACTCTATTTCCATATCTTCCTTTTTTAACCGCACTGCCTCAGTATGAGGTGCCAAAGAACGTGGAAAAAGCATAAAATCCATTTCTACTTTTAACGGAAAGGAAAAAGGCTCTAAACAACGTGCACAAAAAAGTTGTAAGACTGTCTCTATCTTGCCGGTAACATGCACCTTTTCCCTCGTCACTGATAAGGAAATCTTAGCTACCACTGGCTTGGCCAGATCTACATTGAGAAACTGGCGTTTTTCTTCCAGTTTCCACCACCTTTTTTCCTGTTTAAATTCTATCTCTAATCCCTCAGGGGGAATGTCTTCTACCTTTATCACCATTATGCTTTCCTTTTAAAAAAGTGCATGTTAAATATATAAAAAAAAGGGCCTTGTCAAGTTAAGCCCTTTTTATAGAACATATCATATTTGAGGAGAAAGTAAAGTGCCTGTTTATCCTAAAGAAAGAATTACAGCTATTGTTAAAAAAATCCCTGAAGAAATTAAAGATCGTCTTTTTTGTTTTATGGGAGATATCTATCTTTGCGAAGAAATTGCCCGCCAGGTTATAAAAAGGATTACGAGCACAAAGAAGGTAAGTGCAGAAACCATTCCAGCAGAAGAAATTACGGCGGAGCGTTTAGCCGAAGGTCTTTACCAAACGGGTCTTTTTCATAAGGAAAAATTAATTTGGATAAAAAATGCTTCTAAACTAGATTTTTTAGATTCTAAAAAGATCAAAAAAATTCCTCACTATCTTATCCTCACCCTGTCTGAAGGTACAAAGGTGCCGTCCTTTTTAAAGGATGAAGCCTTGTTTATAGACCTCACCCTTAGACCGCATGAAAAAGAGACTTGGACAGTTCACTTCATGCAGTCATTTCTCCAAAGGGTAAATAAAAGAATCAGTCCGGCCGCCCAGAAATTATTGGTACGTTATATTGGCTTTAACCTAGGTATCCTAAAAAATTCCCTGCAGATGCTCTTAAATTATATAGGAGAAAGAGAAGTCATTGAAGAACAAGATGTTACTGAACTTATTATTCCAACTAAAGAAGAAGGTATATTTGTTCTGGCCGAAAAACTAACAAATGCCCCGGTTGAAGATGTCCTTTTTTTACTCAAACAGCTCTTAGAGCAAGGCGTTCATCCTTTGGCTATTTTAAGCGTGCTGGCTAAAGAAGTGCGATGTTTAATGGAAATAAAGGAAATAATCCAACAAAAAACCCTTTCTCTTACTTCTTATAACCAATTTATTAAAACGGCTTATCCTCTCATAAAAAAAGAAAATTTGGTGTACCTAAAAGGCCTTCCTCCTTATGTTATCTTCCTTTTCTGCCAGCGGGCCCAAAAATATTCATTAGCAGTCTTAAAGGCCATTCACCAGCAGCTTCTTCTTGCCGAAATAGCCATGAAATCTACTTCTAAAAATGCGTTTTATCATTTGGAAATGTTGGTTCTTTTTTGGTGTGAGGCTAGAGAATGGCAATAGGGTTTAAAGGGAGGGTGCTTCAAGCAAATTCCGTTTATTAAACACAGACATTGCCTTGGCTAGACCTTCGGTTAAGGCCATTTCCACTGCCCTTATGGCCTGTTCTAAAATAAAATTTAGCTGTTCTCTTTCTAAGGGAGAGAAGTCACCTAAAACATAGCTTACTGTATCTGTACCAGCAGGGGGTCTGCCTATACCGATTTTAAGGCGAGGAATGTCCTTTGTCCCCAACATCTCTTGAATTGAAATTACACCCTTATGCCCACCACTACCACCTTTTTCTATCAATTTTAACCTTCCCCAAGGAAGATCAAGATCATCGTGGATAATCAACATCTGATCTGGGGAAAGAGAATGTTGAGAAAGGAGCCAAGATGCTGCCTGACCGCTTAAATTCATGTAAGTAAGGGGTTTAGCCAAAATAACATGCTGGTGAGCAATCTCTGCCTTTGCCCACCAGCAAATAGCATTATTTGTTTCTACCTTTAGACCATATTTATGGATAATGGCGTCAATAAAAAGAAAACCTATATTATGCCGTGTCCATTGATACTCCCAGCCAGGATTGCCAAGACCTAAAAGAAGTTTCACCCAGCGTTGGCTCAAGGTTAACCTTCTTCTCCTTCTTCCGCTTCTGCCTCTTCAGTAGCTTCTTCTTCCGGAGCTACCAAGGTTACCACGGGTATCTGAGGATCATCTTCTATCTTTACTCCTTCTGGTACCTGAATATCAGCTACATGAATAGAATCACCAATATCAAGATTACTTACATCAAGTTCAATATGACTGGGAATCTTGTCTGGCAGGGCTGAAACCGTAATTTCTCTTAAATTCTGTTCCAGAATGCCACCCCGCTCTACACCTTTAGGTTTGCCTTTAAGGATAATCGGCACTTCCATGCTGATTTCTTTGTCCATCGCAACTTGATAGAAATCTACATGAATGATCTCATCCGTTACCGGATGGACATCAAAGTCTTTAATAAAAACCTTCACCTTCTTTGTTTCCTTTCCCTCTATTTCTAAATCAAAGAAGGAAGTGGCTGTTTGTTCAGCCCTCAGGGCCTTAATCACATAAGCAGGATTAATAGCCAAAGGTAAAGGCGAAATACCAGGACCATAAAGGATAGCAGGAATCAAACCTTGCCGCCGTAACTTTTTTGCAATTTCTTTCCCTGTTTTTTCTCTTATTTGTGCCTTTAACGCAATCTCAGTCATTGCCCTCCCTCACGCTAGAGATTTTATACAAACAAAGTACTTATGGAAGTCTCTTCATGAATACGTTTAATGGCCTCTCCTAAAAGACTGGCTACTGATAATACTTCAATTTTTCCACTCTTTCTTGCGTCTTCTTTCAGGGGAATGGTATTAGTCACGACCAACTTAGAGATGACTGAATTTTTAAGCCGCTCTATGGCTGGGCCAGAAAGAACAGCATGGGTACAACAAGCGTACACAGCCTTAGCTCCTCTATTAACCAACACTTGGGCAGCTTCTGTTAAGGTTCCAGCCGTATCTACCATATCATCTAAAATAATGGCAATTTTATCTTTTACATCACCAATAATATTTACAGCCTCTGCGAGGTTAGGTGCATCCCGTCTTTTATCAATAATCGCCAAAGCTGCCCCCAAACGTTTGGCAAAGGCCCTTGCCCTTTCCACACCACCGGCGTCAGGTGAAACAATGACTAAGTTATTTTGAAAATGGTTTTTAATATACTCTAAAAGCACAGGAGCAGCAAAGAGATGATCTACAGGAATATTAAAAAAACCCTGAATCTGTCCGGCATGGAGATCCATCGCTAATACCCGGTTTGCACCAGCAATTGTGATAAGATCAGCTACCAATTTGGCCGAAATGGGCACACGGGGTTTTACTTTTCTATCCTGACGGGCGTAACCATAATAAGGAATGACGGCGGTAATACGGCGAGCAGATGCCCTTTTAAGCGCATCAATCATAATAAGAAGCTCCATTAAGTTGTGATCTACCGGTGGACAAGTAGACTGGATAATAAAAACATCTTGTCCCCGAACATTTTCTCCAATTTCCACTCGTATTTCGCCATCACTAAAAGTACCCACAAAGGCCTTACCCAAAGGCAGATTCAGATAACCAGCAATTTCATGAGCCAAGGCTGGATTAGAGTTTCCTGTAAAAAGTTTTATTTCTCCGTTCATCTTCCCTAAACAAAAAAATGGCTGGGGTGGCAGGATTCGAACCTGCGAATGCGGGATCCAAAGTCCCGTGCCTTACCACTTGGCGACACCCCAGTAATTACAACCCCTTACCTAAAAATACCTTCCAACCAGAAGGTAATCTTAGGCTCTTTTTAACCTCCAATGCCTCCCTTTTATCCCTACACAGGGCAAACACACTTGCTCCACTACCGCTTAATAATATATACTGCCCTCCTGCTCTTTGCAAGAGTCTTTTGGCCTCTTCTATTGCTTTAAAAGTCTTAGCCACAGCTGGCTCTAAATCATTTATTAAAAGTTCTAATATGTCTTCAGGTGTGCCTATTTTAGTTTGAATTTGGCTTCTTGTCAATCTCACCTGGGCATAGGCCCATTTAGTAGAAACCTTTACCGGAGGGGTAACAATTACATACCAGAAGGGCAAAGGAAAGGATAAAGGTCTGACAATCTCACCCCGTCCAGTAGCAATGGCAGCCCCCTGCTGAAAGAAAAAGGGCACATCACTACCAATTTCTGCCCCTATTTCTATAAGCCTTTTTTTAGGTAAGGGATAACCAAATAAACGATTAAGCCCTATAAGGGTAGCAGCAGCATCGCTACTTCCTCCTCCCAGGCCAGCAGCTATAGGAATACGTTTTCTAAGATGGATTTTGACCCCAGCAGGTTGGTTCAGGAAATCCAAGAAATACTTGGCCGCCTTATAGACTAGATTTGTTTCATCACAGGCAAGTTCAGAAGTATTAGTAGTTAAGACAATTCCCTCACTTGCCTTTTCCAAATAAAGCACATCATAGAGGTTGACTTTTTGCATGAGGGTAAAGATTTCATGGTAACCATCTGGGCGTTTTCCTAATACCAAAAGAATTAAATTCACCTTAGCTGGTGCAAGCAGACAAAGAGGCTTAGACATGTTTTCCCCTTTTCTTGGTAGGCAATTCTTTTTCAAACACTTCCCAAAGATTTATTTCTACATCAAATATTTTAAGCCTTAACACCTCATCCCAGTTAAATCGCTCTGGGGCACTATAGTGGCTGTTCTCTAAAACATATCTCTCTACCATGTCTAAATCAGGGAACACAATAATATACTCTTTCACGCCAAACCTTTCATACAAATCCTTTTTAATCTTTGTGTCTTTATAGGCCGTTGATTTGGACACAATTTCAATAATAAGATCAGGCACTCCTTGAATGTTATTCTCGGTAATTTTGTGCTTATCACAAACAATGAATATATCTGGCTGGACAACATTAAATTCGTCTAATACTACATCGGTAGGGGCAGAAAATAAATCACATCCTTTTAGGCTTTGTTTATTTAAGATTAACTTTTCCAATATGCCAATGCTAATTTTTTGATGTTTAATCGTAGGTGCAGGACTCATACAATAAGGCTGACCATCAATAATCTCCCATCGTTCATCATCGGACCAGTTGAGGTAGTCATGGTAAGTATACTTCTGTTCAAGCCTTTCCGCTAAACCCATCTCTTTTCTTCTCCTTAGGCAATTCTTTTTCAAACACTTCCCAAAGATTTATTTCTACATCAAATATTTTAAGCCTTAACACCTCATCCCAGTTAAATCGCTCTGGGGCACCATAGCGGCTGTTTTCTAAAACATACCTCTCTACAATTTCTAAATCAGGAAACACAATAATATATTCCTTCACCCCAAATTTTTCATACAAATCCTTCTTAATCTTTGTGTCTTTGTAGGCCGTTGATTTGGACACAATTTCAATAATAAGATCAGGCACTCCTTGAATGTTATTCTCGGTAATTTTGTGCTTATCACAAACAATGAATATATCTGGCTGGACAACATTAAATTCGTCTAATACTACATCGGTAGGGGCAACAAAGTATTCACAACCTTTAAGCCTGTTTCTAGCCTCATATAAATTTTCTGAGAGCTTTCTTACAATGCGTTGATGTCTAATCGTAGGTGAAGGGCTCATACAATAAACTTCACCGTCAATAATTTCCCACCTTTTATCATCAGACCAGTTGAGGTAGTCATAGTAGGTATATTTCTGTTCAAGCCTTTTAGCTAAGGGCATAAATGTAATCTCCCTTAAATTTATTGTACAAAACATTATGACATAGGGAATATTAGCTTGCAAGCGTTTCCTTAACTTGCTCTTTGCTAAATTTTTTTGTTAAAATGTCTTCAAAGGAGAGAAAGATGGAAATTGTCAGGATTGATTCTCCAACCGAGGCCAAAATTGCTTGGGCTGAAGCAGCCTTTAAAAAGGCCAAAGATATTCTTTTAGCGGACAAAGCAGTCAAACGGCTGTTAGAGGCATTTAAAGAGGCCAACCAGGCTACCTGGCAAAAGATGAGAGAACTTGGCATCCCAGATATATGTCGGGAATGTGCCTTAACAGAGGGTAGTTGTTGTTTAAAAAAGATAGACCGCAAGTTTGATGGCGTAATACTTTTAATTAACAAGCTTCTAGGCGTAGATTTGCCCCAAAAGCGTCTTTATCCAGAAGGCTGTTATTTTTTGGGACCCAAAGGCTGTTTGTTATGGGCAAGAGAAATTATTTGCATCAACTACCTTTGTGATCGTATTCTTAAAAAAATTCCACACGAAGAAATCGTTACCTTACAACAAATTGCTGGCCAGGAAATGGATGTTATTTTTGCCCTCCAGGAGCGGATAAAAAGGATTTTATTAACGCATTTTTAGAATATTCCTTCTTAGAACCACTTCCTAACACCGCACTGAGTGAGGCTAGGCTTTTCTTCCTCATTTTTTATTCTTCAGTCATTATTCCTAAGGTATGTACAAAATGAGAATCTTTGATTAGGGGAGTAGAAAAAACAATGGAAATTGTCTTTAAATTTAAACCCAGCTTGGTAGCAATCTTTTTTTCTTCAACAATCAAACTGGGTTGGGAAATAGCATTGCCAAAACTGTAGAACAAAATATATCCCCCAGGCCTTAATCTCCTAAAGGCAAGGGTATAGAGTTCTTCTAAGGTAGATATAATTTCCTCATCTTTGTCTTCAGCCCTTAACTCCTGTTTGATGTATTCGGAAATATTGGAGAGGTAAATAAAGTCATACTCAGCTTTCAGTTCCTTCAAAGCCATTTCAAGCGGAAGGTTAAAAACAGGATATGGCTTAAAGGCCTTTTGGGTTACCTTAAAGGCTGCTTCATTAGTAAAGTGGGGAATCAAATGGGCAAAACTTACCTCTCGCCAATTAGGGACGGGAAATCTATCTTTACTTATTTCTTCATCCAGCCACTGACGGGTCTTTTCTGAAAGGAAATCACGCAGTCTAAAATAAATGCTCTGTTTATCTGCTAGGGTTACCTCTGGGAAGAAAGGATTTTTAAACGTCGGGGCAAAAAGGATCCGAAAGCTTGTAAAATCAAGCTCCTTTAAAGCTACTCCCTTCAGTTCATTAAGAAAACACGCCTTTTGAGCAATATCTACAGCAATGATTTCTTTTACTCCTAAGGGCCAAAGGGTAAAGATGTTGTCCCCTGAATCAGCAATAATAAACACCTTTTTCCCCTGCCAGGGCAATTGTGACCACACCAAAAAAGGAAAATCCGTTGCTAGAACATAAGGGGAAGAATTTACATCAAACCCACTTTTACTTTTAAAGGACAACCTTTCTGAGTACGTACCATATTTACAGGTAAATAAACTTGCCTTATTTTTCACTTTCTGTCAAAATGGGCGCTAGGTAAAGGTAGTATTTATGAAACATTTAAACACTTTAAAGGATATTTTTCAACAGACTGTTCGCAAAAAGCCCCATGCAACTTGCGTAGAAATTTGGGATGGGCAGAAATATCTATCTTTTACTTATCAGGAAATTTTTGACCTTGTTACCCCGTTAGGGGCCGGCCTTATAAGACTAGGTTTAAAGAAAGGGGAGAGAATTATCCTCCTAGGGGAAAATTCACCTGGTTGGATTGTTTGTTATCTGGCCATTGTTTTAGGAGGATGGGTAGTTGTCCCTTTAGATAAGGAATTAAAAACTAAGGAGTTACACAAGCAGATTAAACGGGTAGAGGCAAAACATATTTTTGTCTCTTTTTCCTTCCTTCCTCAACTTAAGGAGCTAGAAAAGAAAAAGCACTACCATATTTATAGTTTTGATCCCTTTTTACAAGAAAAAGATAGTCTTTCAACTCTTAGGCAAACGGATCAAGAAATTCAAGCAACTTATCTTAAGACAAAAATAAACAAGAATGACTTGGCTTCTATTGTCTTTACTTCTGGTACTACAGGGGCAGCTAAGGCCGTGATGCTTACCCACGGCAACTTTGTTAGCGATATTATTGCTTCTTGTAAACGTATTCACATCCTTTCTAAAGACAAAATGCTTCTTGTCCTTCCTATGCACCACACCTTTGGGCTCACGGCCGGTTTTTTTATTCCTTTGTATAAAGGTATCCCCGTGGTATTAGAAAATAATAAAACTCGTGTCTTAAAGGCCTTTCAGGAAAAGAAGCCTACCGTCTTTATTGGTGTACCCAGGTTATTCCATGTCCTTCTTGCACGTATAGAAAATGAGGTAAAACGACAAGGCAAATGGGAAAAACGGCAAAAGGCCTTAAACCTAGTAAAGAAGGTTAAAGAAAAAACAGGTGTTAATATTGGACGATTAGTTTTTCGGCAGTTACATAAACAATTCGGAGGCAAAATCCGCCTCTTTGTCAGCGGTGGTGCTTATCTTCCGCCAGAACTTGCCCTTAACTATTTCCTTTTAGGCTTTCCTCTCATCCAGGGATGGGGAATGAGCGAGTTATCTCCCATAGGTTGTATCCAACCCTATTCTAAGTGGCGGTTTTATTTTACCCATTACTATGAAAAGTATGCCGGCTCCATTGGCCCTCCCATAGAGGGGGTAAAGGTAGAATTAATTGATGTACCGCAAAAGGGGCTTTATGCTAATCTAGGGGCAAAAGAAGGAGAGTTGGTTGTTTCTGGTCCGATTCTTATGCCTGGCTATTATCAAGACGAAGAGGCAAACAAAAAGGTCTTTATCTATATTAACGGCGAACGCTGGTTTAAAACAGGTGATTTGGCCAAAAGGGATGCAGAGGGAAATGTTTATATTACTGGTAGAAGTAAGTATGTCATTGTCACACCAGAAGGAAAAAATGTCCATCCAGAAGAGGTAGAGGAAATATTAAACGAAAGTCCCCTCATCTATGAATCTCTTGTTTTGGGTCACAAAGAACATCAAGGAGAAAGGGTAGTAGCTTTTATCGTCCCTCATGCTAAAACTCTTAAAGCCTACCTCAAAGAGCAGGGCCTAGAGTTTTCTTGGGAAAACATTTATGAAGTAATCTATAAAGAAATTAGGCAATGTCTAAAAAATATTGCCAGTTATAAGCATCCAACAGATTTTGCCATTACTAATTATAATGAAGAAACTGGAGAGTTTGAAAAATTTGAAAAGACGACTACATTAAAAATAAAGAGGGAATTATATAAATTTTCATCCTTCCAAAGCTATTATAGTTTGAAAAAAGGCGGTTGGCGCAAAGTTGTTTTTAATTTTAAGAAACCAGGCCTAAAAGATAAAGAAATAATCGCTAATCCTTGATTTTAACCATTTATTGGAAAAAACTTGACTTTTTTCTCGCCCTTTTATAAGTTTTAGGTAAATTCTTAAAGGTAAATAAGGACAATGTCTTCTGATAAAAAATTTCATTTTATTCAGGTGCTAGCCCTGATTTTAGGGCCTTTATTTAGTCTTATCCTCATGCTCTTTTTTGATCTCAAACCTGGCCATCCGGAGGTTACCCGCACGGCGGCCGTGGCCTTTTTGATGGCTGTATGGTGGATCACAGAGGCTGTCCCCTTGGCCGTTACGGCCCTTTTGCCGGTTGCCCTTTTCCCCTTTTTGGGCATCATGAAGGGCAAGGCCGTAGCCTCTTATTATTTTAATAACATCATCTTTCTCTTTATTGGCGGTTTCATCCTCGCCCTGGCTATGCAGCGGTGGCAATTGCATAAACGCATTGCCTTAAAGATCATCCTCGCCATTGGCGTGAGTCCTAAACGCATTATCCTTGGCTTTATGGGTGCTACAGCCTTTCTTTCTATGTGGATTTCCAATACAGCTACAACGATGATCATGGTCCCTATTGCCATGGCCATCATTTTAAAACTAGAAGAAAATTTTACGCCAGAATTGGTTGGTCGTTTTGCTACAGGAATGCTTTTAAGCATTGCTTATGCTGCTTCTATTGGTGGTATGGCCACTCTTATAGGTACTCCTCCTAACCTGGCCTTGGCCAAGATATTTTCTATTACCTTCCCCAAGGCTCCAGAAATTTCCTTTGCTCGCTGGATGATTTTTGCCTTACCTGTATCTTTTGTTTTTCTACTTTGTACCTGGCTACTCTTGACGGCGATGTTTGCCCGCGGCGTGCGCTTTTCAACTAACCTTGATATCTTCAAGCAAGAATATCAAAAATTAGGAAAGATGAGTTTTGAGGAATGGGTAGTATTTTTAGACTTCCTTATTGTCTGTTTGCTTTGGCTTTTCCGTAAGGATATTAATCTTGGTTCCTTTCACATCAAAGGTTGGTCATCTCTTTTTCCTAAACCCAAGTTTATAGACGACGGTACGGTAGCCATCGCCTTTGCCATCCCTCTCTTTTTTATTCCCGCTAGAAAGACCAAAGAAATGATTATGAACTGGGAAACGGCCTCTAGACTTCCTTGGGGTATTGTCCTGCTCTTTGGTGGTGGTTTTGCCCTAGCAGCTGGGTTTAAACAATCAGGTCTTTCGGTATGGATTGGCCAGCAGTTAAATAGTCTTTCTCATTTTAGCGTGCTTTTTATTGTTGCAACCATCTGTACAATGATGACCTTTTTGACCGAATTAACCTCTAATACGGCCACTACCCAGATGATATTACCAATTTTGGCCTCGGTCAGTCTAGCGATTAAGGCCAATCCTCTCCTTCTTATGATTCCGGCAACCCTTTCCGCCTCTTGTGCCTTTATGTTACCTGTAGCTACCCCTCCCAACGCTATTATTTTTGGCACACAGCGTTTAAAGGTCTATGATATGGCCAAGACCGGCATCATTTTAAACATCGTTGGTGTTATTCTAATTACCGGTGCCATCTTTATTTGGGGAAAGATGACCTTGGGGATAAACTTGTTTGAGTTACCAACTTGGGTAAAAGGATAAGTTTTACTTACCTCTTAAAATCTTCTTACGCAGCATTACAATTGCTCTAAGTGGATTTAATCCCTTGGGACAGGCCTCAGTGCAGTTAAAGATACTATGGCACTGCCAAAGCCCTGGGTGAGAATTTAAAATGGCCTTTCTGTCTGTCTTAGCCTCATCACGGCTGTCCATAAAGAAAAGGCAGGCCTTTAATAAAGCGGTAGGACCAAGAAAATTCCTATTAGCCCAAAAGGTAGGACAGGCAGAAGTACAGGCTCCACAGAGAATGCACTCATAAAGGCCATCCAGTTTTTTGCGGTCTTCAGGAGATTGAAATCTCTCTTTTTCTGGTGGGGGAGTCTGAGTAATAAGATAGGGTTTGACTGTTTCTATATGTTGATAAAGTAAATTTAAATCTACCACTAAATCCCTAATGACTGGAAAGCCAGGCAAGGGTTTAATCCTAATCTTTTCAGGTAAGTTTGCTACGCGTGTTTCGCAGGCGAGCCTATTTTTTCCATTTATATTTATCGCACAGGCGCCACAAATGCCATGCCGACACGAGCGACGATAGGCCAGACTTGGATCTTGCTTGTGAATGGCTTCTAAGGCATCCAATACAACCCAAGTAGGGTCACAATCAATTACATATTCCTGCCAATAAGATCCTTTTTCTTGAGAAAAACGCTGAATGAAAAACCGCCTCTTCATTAAAACCGCCTCTCCTCTGGCTGAAAGCTAGTGATAACGGCAGGTTTATAATCTAGCCGATACTGTTCTTCCTGCATAAAGACCAAGGTATGCTTAAGCCAATTTTTATCATCCCTTTTCGGGAAATCTGTGCGGTAATGGGCACCCCGACTTTCGGTTCTGGCCAAGGCTCCTCTCACAATTGCCTCGGCCAGATTAAGCATGTGTTTTAATTCCAAGGCCTCTTGAAGGGCCAGATTATAGGCAACAGGCAACCCTTTTAGACCAATATTCTTATATGCGGACTTTAAGTCTTGCAAGATGTCTAACTGTCGTTTAAGCTGTGACTTTCCCCTTAAAATACCGCAATTCTGGGTCATACTTTCTTGTAATTTCTCTCGCACCTCACCTACTTTTACCTTGGGACCACGTTCAAACAAGGCCTTTATTTCTTCTTGACCCATTTTCACTTGGACTTCAGGTAAAGGCAAAAAACGGGTCTTTTCTGCCAACTTGGCCATCCGTTTACCAGCCCTACGTCCAAAGACAGCACATTCCATCGTAGAATTGGTTCCTAAACGATTAGCCCCATGAATAGAAACACAAGCACATTCACCTGCTGCAAAGAGTCCTGGTACAACCTCCTTTTTGCCGTCAGCCAGTACCTCGCAATCTACATTGACTGGAATCCCTCCCATGCTGTAATGGGCAGAAGGGGCCACAGGAATAGGCGCTTTTTTAGGATCTATGCCTGCAAACTTGATAGCCATCTCCCTTATTTGAGGTAATTTTTCTTTAATGACCTCTTCTGACAAATGGGTAATATCCAAATAGACATAAGGCTTACCGTCAATTCCCCGACCAGCATTTATTTCTGACTGAATGGCCCTAGAAACAACATCTCTAGGAGCAAGTTCCATCTTTGCCGGGGCATAACGTTGCATAAAGCGCTCTCCATCAGCGTTTAAAAGGTGTCCTCCCTCTCCCCTTACCCCTTCACTGATGAGGAATCCCCAGGGATAAAGGCCCGTAGGATGAAACTGCACAAATTCCATGTCCTCTAAGGGCAAACCGGCCTCTAGCACCATCCCCATGCCATCACCGGTATTGATGGCGGCGTTAGTACTTACCTGAAAAAGACGGGCATAACCGCCAGTGGCAAGAAGGGTCAGCTTTGCCTGAAAGAGATGAAACTCTCCCTTTACTAGTTCCCAAGCCAAAACCCCAGCACAGCCATCTTCATGCATTAATAAGCGGGTTACTAAAAACTCACTGTAAAAATGCACTTTATAACGTAAGCACTGGCCAAAGAGGGTGTGAAGCATGACATGGCCGATTCTATCTGCAGCCAGACAGGCCCGTCTTACCGGGGGGCCTTGACCAAAGTCGCTGTAATGTCCACCAAAGTAACGCTGAAGAATACGACCATCCTCGGTACGACTAAAGGGCACACCAATGTGTTCTAAAAAATAGGCTGTGTCTATGGCTTCCTGGCAAAAAAGGGCCTGGGCATTTTGGTCACCTAAAAAATCGCTACCTTTGACCGTGTCATAAAAGTGCCACTCCCAGCGATCAGGTTCCATGTTGCCTAAGGCAGCAGCTGTTCCTCCTTGGGCAGCGACCGAATGTGAGCGGGTAGGAAAGACTTTAGACACCACCGCCACATCCCGCCCGGCCATGGCTGCCTCTAAGGCAGCAGCCAAACCTGCAATGCCCGCGCCAACGATAACGATTTCGTGTCTGTGCGTTACCATCTAAAAAGCACCTCAAGTCCTATTCCCATCAGGACCAGGCCAAGACACCATAAAAAAACCTTTAAGATATGCTTCGCCTTCTCATTGGCGATATAATCATGCCCAATCTGCCACAGACCATTTAAGGCATGAGAGACGGCTAAAAGTAGAAGAACTCCATCTAAAAGTTTCCAGCCTGGCGCAGAAAGTCTCTGGCTTATCGCTTCATAAGAAAGAGGAGTAAGGTGTCCTACCTCTAGGTGAATGAACAAGACCACCACCAAGCCAAGTCCACTAATTCTTTGCCAAACCCAACTAACCATACCACACCGGATAGATGAATATGATACTCAAAATCAGGGTTAAAACGAGTACTCCGACAAACAATTGCTTTTGCCAAGGGATGCCAATACCTAAATCAATCAAAATAAGCCTTAACCCATTGCCTGCATGATAACAAGCAGCCAGAACAAGTAATGATTCTAGGACCTTAATAAAAATATGTTCCTTTACTGCTAAAAAGGTAGTAAAAATCTGGGGAGATTTGCCAAAATAAAAAATCACCACTAAATGCAGGCAAAGGTAAAAGGCCAGGGCTAAACCTGTTAACCGCATTAAGAACCAGGCAACTGTCCCTAAATGCCACTGATAAGAAAAAAGCTGTTTTAAATAAGTCTTCATGACATTAGCGTGATAAAAAATTTTGAATAAAAAGTCAATCCTTGTCCCAAGATCCGGGATTGCCCTTCAAAACCCACACAAGTTGCTTGTCATAAAGCGATTTTTTAAAAAACGCCTTTCAACTAAAAGGTAAAAAGCATTCATTTTTTCCTCAAGCCCAAACATAATTATAGCGCCTTCGCTCGCTTATGCGGTCAAGGCCAAGCCCTACTGGTGGCCTTCGGCCAGCCTTGACCTCGCTCGCTACGGCGCTTTTTTTCTTTTTGAGGCCAGAAGGAAAAAGAAAAACTTCTTTTTTCCCTTCCTCCTTCTGCTTTTTCTTTTTTGCCAGGGCCGAGGGCGGTTAAGGGCAAGCCCGTCGGAGCAAGCGTAGCGAGTGTAGATCCTTGACCGTATAAGCGAGGCCCTGGCATATAATTTTTAAAAGGAGAAGGGATAATGCTGGCGTTTTTCTTAATTCCTTCCTCATCTCAAATGCCCTTTTTTAAAAATCAATCACGGATTTTGGGTTGAGAAATGAGCGGATAAATAAATGGGTAAATAGGTGAACGACTGGATAGGTAAATGAGTAATTCTTACTCCCACTTAAGGGCCACTTCTTCTAACTCTTTGATTTTATCCCTTAATGCAGCGGCGCGTTCAAATTCCAAGGCCTCGGCCGCGGCAAACATCTCTTTGCGTAAACGTTCAATCTCCTTCTCTAACTCTTCTTTACTCTTGTATTCTACCTCTGGTTCTTTGACTAGACCTACTTCACAATAATCGGCTTCATAAATGGAAGTAAGAATATTATCAATTCCTTTTTTAATTGTCTCCGGTGTAATATTATGGGTCTTATTATATGCCTCTTGAATTTTTCGTCTCCTCTCTGTTTCAGCAATAGCCTTTCGCATAGAATCAGTAATGGTGTTGGCATAAAAAATGACCTCACCGTGGACATTCCGTGCGGCCCGACCACAGGTTTGAATTAAAGACCGCTCTGAACGCAAAAAGCCTTCTTTGTCAGCATCTAAGATGGCGACCAAAGAAACCTCTGGAAGATCAAGCCCTTCCCTTAAGAGGTTAATCCCGATTAAAACATCAAATTCTCCTCTTCTTAGATCCCTAATAATGCGCACGCGTTCTAAGGAATCAATATCTGAATGCATATATTTTACACGCACCCCTAGATTGGCATAATATTCAGTTAAGTCCTCGGCCATGCGCTTGGTAAGAGTCGTTACCAAGACACGCTCACCCCTTTTTACGCGCTTTTTTATCTCTGCGAGGAGATCATCCACCTGATTAGTCGCTGGACGGACGTGAATCTTGGGATCCATAAGTCCGGTTGGCCGAATAATCTGTTCTATTACCCGACCCTTAGCCTTTTCTAATTCATAAGGTCCAGGTGTGGCTGAGACATAAATTACCTGGTTAACCCGCTCCTCAAATTCCTTAAAATTTAAAGGACGATTATCTAGGGCCGAGGGTAATCGCCAGCCGTATTCTACGAGGGTTTCTTTGCGGGAACGATCACCCAAATACATACCTCTTATTTGGGGCACAGTGATGTGGCTTTCATCAATAAAGAGCAGAAAGTCTTCTGGGAAATAGTCAAGTAAGGTATAAGGTGGTTCTCCTGGTGCCCGGCCGTCTAAGTAACGGGCATAGTTTTCAATCCCGTGACAATACCCTACCTCGGCCAGCATCTCTAGGTCAAAAAGGGTTCTTTCCCTAATTCTTTGGGCTTCTATCTGACGGTTTTGGGAAAGAAAAAACTTGACCCTCTCTTCCATTTCTTCTTTTATGGCCTCAATAATATCCTCCATCCTACCTGAGGCAGCGAGGTAGTGCGTAGCGGGATGCAAAATGAGTTCTTGAAGGCGACGTTTTACCTTACCTCTTAAGGGATCAATGACATAAATGCCATCAATCACATCTCCCCAGAATTCAATCCGCACTGCCTCTTCGTCTTCATAAGCTGGAAAAATTTCTAAACGTTCTCCTCGCACCCGAAAGGTACCGCGTTTAAAGTCAATGTCGTTTCTTTCATACTGCATGTCCACTAGTTGTCTGATGACCTCATCTCGCTGCCGTTCCTCCCCTTCCATTAAAATAAGGTGATGGGCATGATAGGCCTGGGGAGAACCAAGGCCATAGATGCAAGAGACGCTTGCCACAATGATGACATCCCGACGGGTAAGAAGGGCATGGGTAGCCCGATGACGCAGACGATCAATGGTATCGTTAATAGAAGCATCCTTAGCAATGTAGGTATCGGTCTCTGGCAAATAGGCCTCTGGCTGGTAATAATCGTAATAACTAATGAAAAACTCTACGGCATTTTCTGGAAAAAGGCGCTTAAATTCACCATAAAGTTGGGCGGCAAGGGCCTTATTAGGGGCAATGACAAGGGTTGGTTTATTCACCTGGGCAATAACATTGGCCATGGTAAAGGTCTTACCAGAACCCGTTACACCTAGAAGCACCTGGTGTTTAAGTCCCTTTTTAATTCCCTCTACCAGGCTAGCAATGGCCTTAGGTTGGTCTCCCTTAGGTTTGTATGTAGAAACAAGCTTGAACATGATAATAAATTATAATCTCTTTAACCAAAGAGGGCAAATACCCAAAATTCGCGATTGGCCTAAAAAGAAACCCGCAAGTGTGATAAAATAAGTTAATTTTTAAAAAGACCCCTTCACCTAAAGGGTAAGAACCACACTTGCAGGTAAGTACTAAGTACAATGATAAAACAAAAAGCTCTAAAGTAAAGCAAACTGTTTTACCCAAAATCCGTGATTGCCCTCCAATAAACCCCGGAAGTATGCCATAATAAAACAACTTTTTAAAAATGCCTTTCACCTAAAAGGTGAGAAAACATTCATCTTTTCCTCAAGTCCAATTATAATTATAGCGCCTTCGCTCGCTTAGCGGTCAAGGCCAAGCCCAAAGGCGCAGGTCGGAGCATGCGTAGACCCTTGACCACTTAACGGAGCCTTGGCGTATATTTTTTGTAAGTAAGGGGGAAGGAAAATTTATTAATTTTTGCGGAATACTATAAATCAATCGCGGATTTTGGTTTTTTAAAAAGCTTGACATCTTCACCTGTCTCTATTATAATTTGTTTCAAAATGAAACACAATTATAAGAAGGGAGGTGAGAAGATGAGAAGGTTAAAAAGGCTCTTTGTTTTTTTTATGTGGATGGTGTGTCCAGCTACAGTTTTAGCAGGAGAAGGAGGAAAAGAACCGTTGCACCATGTGGCAGATGTGAGTAAAGCGACAAACTTTTTTACACGATGGTTAGCCGAAACCTATAATAACAACCGGTTATTACATTCTATTGCCTGTGTTATTATTATGGGAATTATGGGAATCATATTAGCCTACATCACAGACTGGATCATGGCGGTGTTGGGATATAAGGCAGAAAAAATGGAGCATAGAGAATAACTTTTAGGAGGAGGAAAATGGATTTTTTTCACTTATACCTCCCTATAGCCGGGATAGAATTTAATTGGCTTGTTCTTTTGGCCATTGGTTTTTGTGTAGGAGTTATGGGCGGATTCTTTGGCATGGGAGGCGGATGGATTGTTACACCAGCTTTGAACATCTTTGGTTTCCCTATGCCTTTTGCTATCGGTACAGACCTGCTCCACATTTATGCGAAATCAATTGTTGCGGTTAAAAAACATGCTAAACTGGGGAATGTGGATATTCCTCTGGGCGTATTGGTTGCTATTGGTATGATGATTGGCGTAGAGATCGGCGCAAGGATAGTGATGTTTCTGGCTGCTAAGGGATTAGCAGGACCAGTTATTCGGTATGTTTATATGATCTTATTGGCATTATTAGGTCTTTATATTCTCTATGATTACTATAGAGCTACAAGAAAGGTGCCAGCAGCGGCCTCTTCATCTAAAAAGAGCCCTTCAAAGCCAGGTCTAGCGGCAAAGATTCAACACATTAACATCCCTCCGATGATTTATCTCAAAGCTAGTGGAGTAAGGGTCTCTCTTTGGACTCTTCTCATTATTGGTATCTTAATCGGTATTATGGCCGGTTTCATGGGCGTTGGTGGTGGTTTTGCCTTGGTGCCTGCATTTATCTACCTTGTAGGTGTGCCTACTGCTGTAGCGGTAGGCTCTAGCTTGTTATGTTGCATTATCTCTGGTGCCTATGGTGGGTTTACTTATTCTATGAAGGGAAGAATAGAACTTGTTGCGGCAATAATCTTGCTGTTAGGTGCCTGCATCGGAGCTCAAATTGGTGCCTCTGCGGTAAAGTATGTAAGGGGATATGGCATTCGCTTTCTTTATGGTATTATGTTACTATTGGCGGCTATATCTGTATTGTTAAAGCAGTTAAAGATGGCACATATTGCTGGAATTGTGGTACTTAGCTCGGCCTTAGCTATTTCAGGTATTATCACCTTGTATTTGGTTAAAGGTATTATAAGTGAAAAAGGATAAAGGTATGATGAAAAATAAAATATAAAGGAAATAAATGGGAGAGGAACCAGAGAAAGGGAAATTATCTCATTTTTATAAATGGTGGCGATCCTTGCGTGGATGGGTTGCCGCCATTTTTGGATTTTATTTTATCTTACTTTGGGGAGCTGTTTTTGTACATTATTGGAATATCAACACAATTATAAACGATTTTCTCTTTTTACAAAAATGCGAAGAGTTTGTAAGTAATGTCCTTGAAATAAGGAGATACGAAAAAAACTTTTTTCTATATCATGAAAAAGAAAGCTATCCCAATGCTTCTGTTTATTTACAGAAGGTTAATTCCTATCTAATTGCTTATCAAAGGCAAATAAAAAAGCTCATTGGCCTTCAAGCGTATCTCCAGTTTACAACCCAAATAAGAGAATATGAAAAACTCTTTTCTAATCTTTATCACCAAAATTACGCGCAAGCCAAAGGAGAAGTCTTAGAAAATAAGTTGCGCCAATTGGGACGGGATATTGTGAATACGTCCATTCTTATAGATAATCAAGTAAAAAAAAAGATCCAAAAAGAACTGAATGTCTGGAAGCATATACCTGTTATTTTTACCTGCGTGATAATCCTAAGCATTGGCCTTTTGTTTTATCTAATTGTGCGCAGAGTAATTGCACCCTTAAATTTTATCCAAAATTCAACCCAACAAATCGTAAAAGGCAATTTTGCCCTTTTCCCTAAACCAAAAGAATCGTTAGAAGAAATTAGTACTTTGATTGATGCCTTAAACAGGATGATGCAAGAGCTAGAATTACGCAAGGAACAGCTGATTCAAGCAAGGAAAATGGCCTCTTTAGGCACATTCACCGCGGGCATCGCCCATGAACTCAATAACCCCTTAAACAACATTTATATTACAGCAGAAATGTTCTTAGAAGAATATGGTAACCAGCTTACATCCGAACAAAGGGAATATATTGAAGACATCCTCCAGCAAGCTCAAAGGGCAAGTGATATTGTGGCCAATCTCCTTGATTTCTCAAGGGCCAAAAGATATCGGATTGGAGAAGTAGATATTAAAGAAACCATCAACAATGTCATCAAGGTAACTCAAAATCAAATTAAGTTGAATAACATCAGCTTAAAGATAGATCTCCCTGATAACCTTCCTAAGTTACAGGGGGATCCGAACAGCTTACGACAGGTATTCATCAATTTAATAGAAAACGCCATTCAGGCCATGCCTCATGGTGGATCATTAAAAATAACGGCCCAAGGAGAAGACGGATATTTAAGAATAGATGTATCTGATACAGGAATGGGCATACCCAAAGAATACCTTTCCCGGATTTTTGAGCCCTTCTTTACAACCAAAGAAAAGGGAACAGGTTTAGGATTAGCGGTTACTTACGGGATTATCAAGCAACACGGAGGCACAATAAAGGTTAAAAGTGAGCTTAATAAGGGAACAACCTTTACTATCTTATTGCCGGTAAAGCATGATGTTGCCCGAAAAACTTAGTATTGCCATTGTAGAAGACGAAAAGGTAGTCTGCAAGTACCTTTCTCGTTTTTTGGAAAAAGAAGGTTACGAAGTAGCTGTATTTTATTCGGGTAAAGAGGCCTTAGAAATCCTTCCCAAACAAACTTTTTCTATCGTATTACTAGACTTGAAATTGCCAGATATAAATGGCATGAAGATCTTAGAGCAGGTCAAGGCATTTTCTCCCAATACAGAAGTTATTATTATAACCGGTTATGCCTCGATTGAAACAGCCATAGAGGCCATTAAAAAGGGTGCCTTTCACTATTTAAGCAAACCTGTAAAGCTGGAAGAATTAAAATCCCTTATTAAAAAAATAGAGGACAAAATTAGCCTTAAAGAAGAAAACCGCCGCCTTAAAGAAGCTATCGCCCGATATACATTTGCAGACTTGGTAGGAAAAAGTCTGAAAATGCAAAAGATTTATCGCACAATCATGAAAGTTGCGCAGGTAGATTGTAATGTGCTTATCCACGGGGAAACAGGAACAGGCAAAGAATTGGTAGCCCGGGCCATTCACTACTATAGCAAGCGGCGAGAGAATCCTTTTGTTCCTTTCAACTGTGGGGCGTTTACTGAAGAACTTATTGCAAGTGAGCTTTTTGGATACGAAAAAGGGGCTTTTACAGGGGCCTTTCGTACCAAAATAGGCCTTCTAGAAGCAGCAAATAAGGGCACGGTATTTCTAGATGAAATAGGAGAAATGCCTCTTTCTATGCAAGTAAAACTTTTGCGAGCAATAGAGGGAAAAAAGATTATGAGAGTTGGGGGAGTACAACCAATAAAACTTGACATCAGGATCATTGCCGCTACCAATCAGGATCTACGCAAGCTTGTAGCTGAAGGAAAATTTAGAGAAGACTTATTTTATCGCCTTAATGTTGTATCCATTTGTTTACCACCTTTGCGCGAAAGAAAGGAAGATATCCCTCTTTTGATTCAATATTTCTTAAAAAAATACAATGATTTCTTCGGTAAAAAGATAAAAGGAATTAGCAAAAAGGCATTACAGTGTCTTTTAAAATACCCCTTTCCAGGCAATGTAAGAGAACTAGAAAATATCATAGAGAGAGCAGTAGCATTATCAGAGGGCCACGAAATTACTATAGAAGATTTGCCCCAAGATATTTCAGAGTTTGAAATTATGGCAGAAGGAGAAACCACCCCTTTTTCTATGGCCGAGCAAGAAAAACAACATATCCAAAGGGCATTAGAAGTGACAGGATATAATAAAACTGCTGCCGCCAAGCTTTTGGGGTTTTCTCGGACTACCTTATGGCGCAAATTAAAAAAATATGGGCTATTGTAATTTGTTTTAATATGAAACGGTATAAATAAGATTGAAACACTTTTGAAACACCCCTTAAGTTTCCTTTCTTTGTATTTTTCATATATATTCACAGACTTTTTATTGGTCTATAATTTGCAATTTATCTCTTTCATGTTGGCATTTATTTTAGTAGCCCTTAACGATCAGGATTCTATTTTTGCACCGCTAACCTATGCCCAAGGTCTTGCTGAAAGATTAAATGCTAGATTACAGATACTGTTTGTGTTTACTAAAACCAGTCCGAGTAAACAAAGAGAAATTTTCAGACTCATTGTGCCGTTTGTTGAAAAGTCTAAGACAAGAGGACTAGAAATTGAATGTTTTTTTACTAAGGGGGAATTTATAGACGAAGTTTTTAAGTTCTGCCAGCAACACCGAGTGGACATTGTGGTGATACCGTCAGCAGAAGATGAAAAAAAACGGAAGTCTTATAGCAACCAAATTAAAGAGCTTCAAAAAAAATTGCAGCGGTCTGTAATTCTAGTCAATAAAAAACTAAAGAAAGGGGGGATGCCAGTTAGAAAAGGAAAGCTTGCACAAGTTTCAATTAAAACAAAACAAAAGGAGGGCAAATAATGAGTTGGTGGCTTTATTTACCCATTGCTGGAACAAGCATTAACATTTTTTTACTGTTTGGGTTAGGTGGATTGGTTGGTCTTTTATCGGGTTTATTTGGAGTTGGTGGTGGTTTTCTCATGACCCCACTTTTAATCATGATTGGAATTCCACCTACAGTGGCTGCTGCCTCTGATTCCAACCAGATTGTGGCTGCTTCTACTTCCGGATGTTATGCCCACTACAAACTAGGCAATGTGGACTTTAAGATGGGCACGCTTCTTCTTATTGGTGGTATTACTGGCGGAACGGTAGGCGTAAAATTTATCCAGATCTTGCGGGCACTGGGTAACGCTGACTTTGTGATTAAGGTTACCTATGTCATTATGCTTGGTGGCATCGGTGGTTACATGTTTTTTGAAAGTTTAAATAGCCTCAAAAAGGCAAAGGCACCCCAAAGGGAAGTAGAAGTAAATACTAAGCCATCTGGTTTTAGTCGGTTTTTGGCTAGTTTGCCTTTGCAAATGGACTTTCCTAAATCTGGTGTACGTCATTCTCTATTTTTACCTTTAATTCTAGGAACCTTCGTCGGTATCCTGGCCGCTATCATGGGTGTGGGTGGTGGCTTTATCATGGTGCCGGTCATGGTCTATCTTTTGCGGATGCCCATGCATGTAGTTGTAGGAACCAGCCTGTTTCAAATCCTATTTACTTGCATCAATGTCACCATTATGCAGTCTTACATGAACCATACGGTAGATTTTATTCTCGCTTTAATTCTTCTATTAGGTTCTACCATTGGAGCGCAAATAGGTGCACGCCTATGTAAGTTACTAAAAGGCGATCAACTAAAGCTCCTTTTGGCCTGTATTGTCCTTTTGGTAATGGTAAAAATGTTAGTTGGGCTTTTGGTTACACCGCATCTTTTACTCTCATATAAAGGAGGGCACTAATGATGAAAAAAGGAATTATTATTGGTTTTGTCTTAAGCCTTGTTTTAAGTCTTAGTTTTCACCTCTTTGCTGCGGAAAGGAAACCAATTTTACATGTTCAACCTAACAAGATACACATCAATGCCTTTTTTAAAGGGCAAAAGATAAAAATTTTTGGATATGTTCCTAAAAATTGGGATGTGGCCATTAAAATATGTGGCTCTAGAGAGGAAGTAACCCTTAAACGCAAGGGGAAGGTTGGTATCCTCTGGATGAATGTAGGCACGGTTAAAGTAAAGAATGCTCCTAATTTCTATCTTATTGCCACCTCTACTGATATAGACAAACTTGCCTCACCTGATGTGTTAAAAAAGGCAGAAATTGGATATGATGCCTTAAAGGACAAGATAAAATTTGAATCTACCGTACCTGGAGATAAACCGGATTTTCTCTTTAAGCAATTCGTGATGTTGAAGAAAAAAGAAAAGTTGTATAGCATTCATCCCAAAACTGTAGTCTTTGAAGGGGTAAATAACGGATTAAAGTCTTTTTCCACTACCATTAATGTCCCGGCTAAGATACCTTTAGGGAAATATACTGTAGATTTATATGGATTTAATAACGGACAGTTAGTAGGTCACTTAGAAAGTTTTTTCCATGTGGATCTTGTTGGTTTCCCAGCCTTTTGTCGTAATCTAGCCTTTAAACATTCTTTGCTTTATGGTATTCTAGCAGTAATATTAGCTATTGTTGTTGGGTTCTTTATGGGGTTTTTATTTGGTTCTAAAGGAGGCCATTGATAGAATTAGATGTTTTCCTTCTTAAGACACTTTAAGGAAAAGTTATTTAACAAAAAAAGTTCCAGAATAGCGGGTGAAATTGCCTTCCGGAGCATTTTCACCCGCTTTCGGGAACTCCTTGACAATAATAATCGTGCTTTAGAGATTGTTACTGATATGGGCGAAAAGTTAAGTGGAGATTACATCTTTGACAAAACCTATATTATAAACTCCTATAATGAACTAGCAGATACAGTTTACAAGGTTATATATAACCTAAACATGATTTGTTCCAATAAATACATCAAACTCTATGACGTCTTTGAGGATATAAATGCTTACCTAAAGGCATTAATAGAGGGCAAAATTTATGTTCTTATTGAAGACTTAACTATCCTTCTTGATAAATTAGATGAATCTTTGACCGATGTGGTGGGCAGTAAGGCCGCACGCTTAGGAGAGATAAGGAACAAATTAAAATACAACACTCCAAATGGTTTTGTGATTACAACAGCCGCTTATAAACGGTTTTTAGATTATAACGAACTGACAGAAAAAATTACAAATTTTTTGAGTACTTGGGAGAAAGAAGGGGAAAAAAGTACCGAAAAAATCAGCAAAGAAATTCAATCTCTTTTTCTTAAAGGAGAGCTTCCTCCTGATCTTAAAAGCGAAATAGAAAGGGCAGTAAATAAGGTCGCAACGCATAAAAATGTATTTTTTGCCGTAAGGAGTAGTGCAGTAGGGGAAGATTCTGAACATACTTTTGCCGGCCAGTTTGAAACAGAGTTGAATGTGCCAAGTGATGAACTTGTTAATGCTTATAAAAAGGTTTTGGCCAGTCTTTTTAGTCCAAGGGCAATTATATATGCTAAGCAGAAGGGATATTCACCTTTAGAAATACCCATGGCCGTGTTGTACGTGGAGATGATACCAGCCAGTGTAAGCGGTGTGATCTATACTATAGATCCTACTAATCCCTCGGCTAACATAATGTTAATTAATGCCAACTGGGGGTTGGGTAAAACAGTGGTAGAGGGAAGTGTAAGTTTAGATCAATTTAAGGTATCTCGGACATATCCGTATGAAATAGTAGAAAAAAGGATTAGTACTGAAAAAAAGATGATTTTGGCCAAGCCAGGAGGTGGATTACGAGAAACAGAGGCCCCGTCAAAATCCTGTTTGCTCAAAGAACAAATCACTGAATTGGCAGAGGTAGCTTTAAACATAGAACGGTATTTTAAAAAACCCCAGGACATTGAATGGAGTTATGATCAGCAAGGCAATTTGTATATCCTCCAAGCTCGTCCATTAATGGGCGTTACTGGGCCAGCTGAGATCTCTGTAGGTCTTTCTGTCTTACGGAATAAGTATCGTGTCCTTTTAGAGAAAAAGGGGGTAATTGCTCAAAGAGGAATAGGAGCAGGTAAGGTCTTTGTGGTAAAGCGTGATGAGGACATTACCAATTTCCCTCAGGGAGGGGTTTTAGTTGCCCGCAAAACTTCACCCCGTTTTGGGCGGATTATGTATAAAGTAGCAGCCATTGTGACAGATATTGGTAGTCCCACTGGACATATGGCTTCTTTGGCCAGAGAGTTTAGAGTGCCAGCAATTGTGGATACAGGTATAGCTACACAAGTGCTGAAAACAGGTATGGGAGTTACTGTTGATGCAGAGGAAAATGTCGTTTATGAAGGTATTGTAAAAGAATTACTAAATTTTTATCTTTTTAAGGAAACTCCCTTTGAGGAAACGCGTGAATATCGGTTATTAAAACAAATTTTGACTAGGGTATCACCCCTAAATCTTACTGATCCCAGTGCTCCAAACTTTCGGCCTGAAGGATGTAAGACCTTTCACGACATTTTGCGTTTTGCCCATGAAAAGGCTGTGGCCGAATTGATTGATATCCACATGGATAAAACCATTTGGGAAAATGTTCCAGCAAAGAAGTTAAAAACAAGAATCCCAATTGACTTAGTCATCATTGATTTAGGAGGCGGAATTAATCCTGAGGCAAATGCAAAAACGAGTATTAGCCCAGAGGAAATTACATCTGAACCTATGTTGGCCCTTTGGAAAGGGCTTTCTGCACCAGGGGTGTGGCGGACAGAACCAGTAGCGGTAGACTTTAAGGCCATTATGTCTAGTATTACTGCCTCATTCCAAGAAATTAGTGGATCGCCTAAGTATTTAGGAGTCAATTTAGCCGTTGTATCTAAGGAGTACTTAAATCTTAGTTTGCGGTTAGGTTATCATTTTAACATGGTTGATACTTACATGACCGATAACATGTTGGATAATTACATTTATTTTCGTTTTGTTGGAGGTGTAACTGAAATTACACGTAGAACAAGACGAGCCCAACTTCTTAGGAAAATCTTAGAAAGATATGATTTTAGGGTTATAACTAAAGGAGATTTAGTAGTAGGACGCATTAGAGAGATTAGTAAAAAAGATGTACAAGAACGATTAGAGAAAATTGGCCGTCTAATTGGCTTTACCCGCCAGTTAGATGTAATGCTTAAAAGCGATAAGGCAGTAGATTATTACGTTGAGCAGTTTTTAAGTGACAAATGGCAACAGCATTAGGAGGAGAAAAGTGGACGAGGGAATCAGTATTCTTATATTAGACGATGAACCCATTGTATGCAATCGATTGAAAGTAGCCCTACAAAAGATGGGCTATGAGGTGGAGACTTATACAGATAGCGTGGCTGCCCTACAGAGACTAGAAGAGAAGGATTTTGATATTGTCGTAACCGATTTAAAGATGGAGAATGTAGACGGTATCCAAATTCTGGAGGCAGCTAAGAAGAAAAACCCAAACACTGAAGTAATCATTATCACTGGTTTTGCTACAAGCGAAGCAGCTAAGGAAGCTTTAAAAAAGGGTGCCTTTGACTTTATTGCTAAACCTTTTCGTTTAGAAGATTTAAGAAATGTTATTATCCAAGCCACAGAAAAATTACAAAAGCAAAAAGATGTTTAATTTTTTAAAAAAGTTTTTAGCAAAGAAGAAAAAAGAAACTGCTTTTGATCCCACTCAAAGATATTACAGTTTCAAAAATCTTTTACTGACAAATAATGAATTACTTGATCTTTTTAGCAAATTACAAAAAGAACTAAACAGCGTTTATTTAAATTTACTATTAATTCATTCCTTAATTATAAAGATTTTGGATACTACCTTTTCTCTTATTCAGAATTTAAATGAGTTTACAGATAACAAATATAGCGTCCTATATGACGTCTTTATTGAATTGGATAAGAAAATTAGAGAAGCAGCTGGGCGATTTTTAGTTGTCCCTAAAGATCTTGAACTGGCTATGCCTCTTGGAGAAGTAAATTGGGAACTTACTAGCCTTGTAGGGGGAAAAGCAGGTCATTTGGGAGAGGTATACTCCTTTCTTAATTTGCCTGTCCCTAAGGGTTTTGTTATTACTACAGCTGCTTACAAGAAATTTATTGAATATAATCAGCTTAAAGAAATTATTAAGGATAAACTCAAACAAATAACAGAAGAAGATTTAAATAAGATAAACAAAATAAGTGAAGAATTAATTACCTTGATTCAGTTAGGAAAGATTCCAGAAGACGTGATTGGAATTATAGAAAAGTTATGGAAAGATCTAGAAAATAAACCTAACTTTTCAGGACTAGTAGCTGTAAGAAGTAGTGCCTATGGAGAAGATTCCCATTTTTCCTTTGCTGGACAATTTAAAACTGTGCTAGGAGTTAGAAAAGATAACCTTATAGAGGCCTATAAGCAGGTAGTAGCAAGTAAATATACTCCCCAAGCAATTATTTATCGTCTGCGAAAAAAGATTAAAGATGAAGAGATGCCCATTGCCGTTTTGGTATTAGAAATGGTAGATGCCAAGGCAGCAGGAGTGATTTATACCTGCGATCCTGGACATCCAGAAGTAGAAAGAATGATTATTACCAGTAACTGGGGACTGGGAGAGTATGTAGTGCAAGGTAGGGTATCTACAGATTATTTCTGGGTTTCAAGAACAGAGGACAAGATAGAAAGTAATATTGCCCATAAAGAAGTAATGCTGATCCTAGAAAAGGATGGAATAAAAGAAAAAAACGTGCCTAAGGATTTGCAAGACAAACCTTCCTTAGAAGAAGATGAGATAAAAATCTTAAAACAATATGCCTTAATTATTGAAAAACATTTTGAGGAACCCCAAGACATAGAATATGCAATAGACAAAAAAGGTAAAATTTACATTTTACAAACAAGACCACTAAATGTGACGGTAAGAATTTCCAAAAAGAAGGTTGTTCCTCAAGTAAAACCAATTTTAAAAGGGTTGGGAGTTAGTCCAGGAGTTATTTCGGGTCCTGTGTTCGTGTTAGATAATAAGCCTCTTACCGAAGTGCCTGAAGGAGTTATTTTGGTTGCAAAACACAGCTCGCCTGAATTGGCTGCCGTAATTCCTAAGATCTTAGGTCTTATTGCCGACTTAGGTAATCCAAGTGGACACATGGCTACGGTAGCCAGAGAGGAAGGGATTCCTACAGTATTGAGCACTCTTAATGCCACTTCTGTATTAAAAAATGGCCAGATTGTTACCATAGATGCAGATAGTGGTTTGGTTTATGAAGGAAGGGTAGAGGAGGTCTTGAAAGCTAAAGAGAATGAAAAAACAAGAGTAGTTAAACATTTAAAATCCCAAAAATTAAAAGGAATTTTAGACTTAATATTGCCGTTAACACTTTTAGACCCCAGGAGCCCTTATTTTCATCCTAAAAACTGTAAAACTATTCATGACATAATTAGGTTTATTCACGAAGTTTCTATACGAGAAATGTTTGACCTAAGTGATAAGGCTGTCTCTAGTAAAAAGGTAAGAGTAGTACGTCTTATTTCTCTTTTACCTGTACCTGTATTCATCATTGATTTGGGAGGTGGTCTGGCAGAAGAGGCGAAAGACGCTAAGGTAGTAAAACCTGAACAGATAACTTCAATACCCTTTCGGGCCTTGTGGCGGGGAATGGCTCATCCAAAGGTGCGTTGGAGCGGACCGGTAGGTGTAAACATTCAGGGATTTATGAGCGTTTTAATGCGAAGTATGACCGGGGCAGAGGGAAATTTAGGAGAACCAAGCTATGCGATAATTTCTAAAGAATATTTAAATTTCAATATACGATTGGCCTATCACTACTCATTAATAGACTCCTTTTGCAGTGATGTTACGGCCAATAATTATATTAATTTTCGCTTTTTTGGGGGAGGTGCTAGTGCTGATCGCCGATGTTTACGGGCAAAATGTATTGAAGAGATGTTAAAATATTTGGGTTTTTCTGTCATTAGAGAGGCAGACTTGATAAACGCTTGGTTTAGAAAATATCCTAGAGAAATTACAGAAGAAAAACTAGACATGCTTGGCAGACTAATGGGTTTTACCCGCCAGTTAGATATGCTTATGGAAAATGAAAAGATTTGCGCTATTTATGCGGATATTTTTAAGAAAGGTGAATACGACTTGATTTATAAAAAAGATTTTTTGGAAAAAATTTTAAAGGAGGCAGAAAATGGGAGCAAAGGTATTGTGTCTTATTGACCACAGTCTGGAATCTAGTTATGCCCTCAGATTTGCGTGTATGTTAGGTAAGGAAAGGGGGGCAGATGTGCATGCTATGCATGTTATCCAAACATTGCCTTTTGTATTGCGTTGGGGGATGGGTTATGCCAGAAAGCATTGGGAAAAGGAACAAATTGAAAGGATGGGAAACGAAATAAAGAGAATGGTAGAGAGCGAACCTAGATGTCAAAATGTAACCATTACCCCTATAGTAAAGATTGGAAGTGTAAAGGGAGAAGTTGTAGATCAACTAAAACGAGAGTCTTACGATTTAGTCGTAACGGGTGTGCATTATTCCCAAATCTCCCAAAAACCATATTTGGGCACACTTCATACCGATTTAATAGATCAATCTCCCTATCCTTTAGCCATGATTACATCTTTTAAGATCCCAGAAAAGGTATTGTTATATTTAGATGGGACAATTGCTATAGAAAAAACAAAGGATTTTATTAAGCGCTTCTTTGAAAGTAAGGATATAAACATAATAACTGACTTTGAGCTAGCAGCGGAAAAGACAAAGGATATAGGAAAAAGTAAAGTGGTGAAAAAGGAAGATGTTTTAGATACCCTTAAGGCAGAACTTGCTAATATAGATACCCTTCTTATCGCAAGCGGCAATGTGGAGCTATTGATCTATTTGTGTCGGGAGGTTATTCCCGAAATGTTGGGCACGGTAATCTTATTTAGATAAAGCTGTTTACCTGGACAGATTAAAATTTCTGTCCAGGTATTCATTTTCATACCTTTTCTGGCACACACAGAACAGGGCAAGGTAGGAGACGAATAACCTTCTCTGCCGTACTTCCAAAAAAGATTCTTTCTAAATCTTCTTGTCCCATACGACCATAGCCTCCCATCACAATGAGATCTACCGCCAACTCCTTTGCCTTCTTGGCAATTTCTTGAAAAGGAAGACCTTCACAAATAATACTTTCTACCCTATCCGTTCCTTCGTTTTGCTGTAAAAACTTTTTTAACTCCTGTTTGTGCTGTAGCCAGATTTGTTTTTTAGTTTCATCTCGTGAAAGGGGAGAAATACGTAAAATGCTTGCCAAATGACTTTTATTGATCACATGGAGAACAACTACAGATGCTCCAAATTTATCGGCCAGAAAAAGGGCATATTTTAAAGCCGAAGCAGAACATTTAGAAAAATCTACCGGCACTAAAATACTTTTAATGTCCATAATCAAAACCTCATAATTTCTTCTTCTTTTTCATGCAGAAGCTCATCAACCTTTTTGATAAAATCATCAGTGATCTTTTGAACCTCCTCTTGGCCACGGTGAAAATCATCTTCACTAATCTCCTTATCTTTCTTCATCTTCTTCAATCTTTCGTTTGCATCGCGTCGGATTTGCCTAATTGCAACCTTAGCTTCCTCACCTGTCTTTCTTACAACTTTGACTAATTCTTTCCTTCTTTCTTCCGTCAACGGCGGAATGGAAAGGCGAATTACCTTTCCGTCATTCGTGGGTGTCAATCCCAATTCAGCCGACTTCAAAATGGCCTTTTCAATGGCCCCTAAGGCCGAAGGATCCCACGGTTGAATGACAATCAGACGACTCTCAGGAATGGAAATGGACGCCAATTGGTTAAGAGGAGTAGATGTACCATAATAATCTACCACAATTTCTTCTACTAAAGAGGCCGAAGCTCTCCCAGTGCGAATCTTAAGCAGATCGTGCTCTAACACCTTTATTGTCTTTTGCATCCTCTTTTTTGTATCTTTATATACATCCTCAAGCATCACTGCCTCCTTTTTAACAAACCATCGTTCCTACCGGTTCCCCCCAAATGACTTTTTTAATATTCCCAGGCGTCATAATATTAAATACAATAATGGGTAAATGATTGTCCATACAAAGGGAAACGGCCGTAGCGTCCATAACCTTAAGCTGTTTTTGCAAAATTTCAATATAGGAGAGGCGTTCATACCTTTTGGCATCCTTGAATTTCACAGGATCCTTTTCATACACCCCATCTACCTTTGTGGCCTTAAGAATTATCTCTGCCCCAATTTCAGCCGCCCTTAAGGCCGCGGCCGTATCCGTGGTAAAGTATGGATTACCTGTGCCTGCCGCAAAGATAACAATACGCCCTTTTTCAAGATGTCTAACTGCCCGCCGCCGAATATAGGGCTCTGCTATCGCCCTGATATTAAGACCAGACATTACCCTAACCTCTACATCCTGTTTCTCTAAAGCCACCTGTAAGGCAAGGGCATTCATCAAGGTAGCTAACATTCCCATATAATCACCAGTGGCCTGGTCAATGTTCAAATCTTTTGCCTGTTTCCCCCGAAAGATATTACCACCACCAACAACCACGGCTAACTGTACACCCGCCTTGGCTACTTCGCTGAGCTCAGTAGCTAAGCGGTTTAATACCTTTGGGTCAATGCCAAAAGGTTGCTCTCCTAAAAGGGCCTCGCCGCTTATTTTAAGCAGCACCCTCTGATATCTCGGTGTCATTGCCAGATTTTTCTCCTAATTGAAAACGCACAAACCGCCGGATGACAATTTTTTCACCTGTTTTGGCCACAAGTTCGTTGAGTAAGTCCTTTACCTTAAGCTTGTCGTCTCTAATATAAGGCTGTTCTAACAGACAAGCCTGTTCATAAAACTTGTTAAGCTTTCCTTCTACAATTCGTTCAATAACCTTTTCTGGCTTACCTGATTCTAAGGCTTGCTGTCTATAAATTTCTTTTTCTCTTTCTATTACCTCCGTAGGCAGATCTTCCTTACTTATAGCGATAGGATTAGTAGCAGCAATCTGCATAGCAATTTCTTTGGCAAATTTTTGGAAATCATCTGTTCTGGCAACAAAATCGGTCTCACAGTTGATTTCTACCAACACACCAATCTTGCCACCGGCATGAATATATGCGTGGACCAACCCTTCTGAGGCCGTACGACCAGCCCTTTTGGCGGCTTTAGCCATGCCCTTTTTTCGCAACCAGGCAATGGCCTTTTCCATATCTCCTTGGCATTCTTCTAATGCCTTTTTACAGTCCATCATTCCAGCACCAGTTCTTTCCCTCAACTCCTTGATTTGAGCGGTTGTTATTGCCATTTTCTCCTCCTTATTCTGCACTCACTTGTTCAGTAATTTCTTCCTTAACTTTCTCAGCTATGGCTGCGGCCTTTTCTGTATCTCCTTCCGCCGCCTCCATCATTTCCTCTTCTAGGGTGGCCATTTCTTTTTCATACCTTTCTCTGCCCTCAATACAGGCATCAGCAATACGCGAGGTAATCAACCGAATAGCCCGGATAGCATCATCGTTACCTGGAATGACATAATCAATCTCATCTGGATCGCAGTTGGTATCTACAATGGCCACAATGGGAATCCCTAACTTTCTCGCTTCGTGCACGGCTATTCTTTCTTTATGAGGATCAACGATATAGATAATATCTGGCAATTCTTCCATGTCTTTAATGCCAGCCAGGTTTTTGTTCAATTTGGCAATTTTTCTCTGAATCTTTAAGGCCTCTTTTTTGGTAAAGTTTTCAATCGTCCCGTCCTCTACCATCGCCTCCAGGGCCTTCAACTTCTCAATACTCTTTTTAATAGTTTGAAAGTTAGTCAAGGTGCCACCAAGCCAGCGGTTGTTAACATAAAACATTCCACACCGCTTAGCCTCTTCTTCAATGGATTCTTTGGCCTGACGTTTTGTCCCGACAAATAATACCTTTTTCCCCTGGGCTACCTGATCAGCCACAAAATCATAGGCAACCTTAAAAAGCTGAACAGTCTTTTGGAGATCAATGATGTAGATACCATTACGTGCCCCAAAGATATAGGGCTTCATCTTAGGATTCCAACGTCTTGTCTGGTGTCCAAAATGCACTCCTGCTTCCAAGAGCTCCTTCATGGTTACATACGCCATCTTACCTCCCTCGTTGTGTACTTGCCTTAAAGCAGGCAAGCATGACTGAGTTTCCCCGCCCTCAGTCAAGGCTGAATTTCCGCAAGTATATTTAATGTCCCCTGCGGATACGGGACAAACCACGCAAGACATATCATATTGCTATCAATTTGGCAAGGGGAAGGAAAAAAGATTATCCTTTTAAAGACACTTGAAGTGGTTTTTAACTATTCTTCACTCATTTCAAAAATACCGGTAACATCTAGGATCAAACCAACTCTCCCATCTCCCATAATGGCACCACCAGCAATTCCTTTTATCCTGCCTAATGCCTCTCCTAAGCTTTTTATTACTACTTCCTGTTTACCAAGGACTTCGTCTACCATGAGACACCTGCGTTCATCTTCGCTTTCCACCAGCACCATCAGGGCTTCCCATGGTTTAGTATATTTTGCTTCTACGTTGAAAAGTCTGTGGAGCCTAACAATAGGAAAAAGGTTGTTTCTGATGTTTATCATTTCTCCTTTTTCGGCGTAGGTGTTATATTGGTCTTTCGTTGGACGAAAAACTTCTTGCACCGCAATGGTAGGCAAAATATACCGTTCATTACCTACCTTGACAATAATACCATCAATAATAGCTAAGGTGAGAGGTAATTTAATGATAAAAGTTGTGCCTTTGCCTTTTTCGCTTTTGATTTCTATTTTTCCCCTTAACTTTTCTAGGGTCTTTTTCACTACATCCATCCCTACCCCACGACCAGAAACATCCGTAATTTTTTCGGCCGTGGAAAAACCAGGTTTAAAGATCAACTGGTAAATTTCTGCATCAGAAAGCTCTTCTCCTTCTAAGACCAGTCCTCTCTCTATAGCCTTTTTTAAAATCTTTTCTTTGTCTAAACCCTTTCCGTCATCTTTAATTTCAATGACAATATTTCCTCCTTTGTGATAAGCTAATAGCTCAATAGTCCCAACTTCAGGTTTTCCTTTAGCCCTTCTTTCCTCTGGCATTTCTATACCATGATCCACGGCGTTTCTAATCATATGTACTAGTGGATCATAAAGCTCTTCTACCATATTACGGTCAATTTCTGTCTCTTCTCCCTGCATAACCAACTGCACCTTTTTACCTGATTTCTTTGAAAGATCGCGCACAAGACGAATCATTTTCTGAAAAGTTTCTTTTATCGGCACCATACGTAAGGACATACTGATTTTTTGCAATTCTGTAGTGATGCGGGCCAGCTGGGAAAGATCACGGACAAGCTTTTGGTCTTTTATCTCATTTAAAACAGGATTTTGCCTAATCATGGATTGAGTAATAAGTAATTCGCCGATCATATCAATTAGATTATCAAGCTTTTGGGTGTCAATCTTAATTGTTTGAGAAATCTTGGCTCTTTTTTGTTCTTTTGGTGCCTTAGCTACCGCTTTGGCTGGTGTTTTTTGATCTTTAGGTAAAGCTTTCTTTATCTTTACTGGTTCCTCTTTCCTTCTCTCTTGTTGTTCTAGTGCCTTTGGAGAAACTTCTTTAGAGACAACTTCCTTTTTAGATGTTTCTTTCTTTTCAGGAGTAGAAGATTGTAATTGTTGTTTCATATACACAGCTTCAATCTTCTTAATTAATTCTTGGACAGGAAAACGCTTTCCTGTCGGTTTCCCAGTAGAAATTTGTTCTTCTAGGTCATCAATCATGTTTTTTAGTACATCTACAATTTCTAAAATTACATCAACGGCTTGCTCATTAATGGTAAATTCATCATTTCTAGCAGCATCAAGCATGTTTTCTGCTGCGTGTGAAAGTTTATTGATAATATCTAAACCTAAAAAGCCAGAAACTCCTTTTATAGTATGGAAGGGACGGAAAATACTATTGATAACCTCTATATCAGTAGGATTTTGCTCTAGGTTGATAATGTTTAATTCAATAGAACTTAGATGTTCCCTGGCTTCACTTATAAAATCACGATAAAGGGCAACATCTTCTTCAAAATTCACTTTTAACTCTTCTCCTTCACTCGGTGCCTTTTCAGAAGAAATTTCGGACTTCTCTATAACCTCTTCTTTTGTTTTTTCTTCTACAGTTGTACCTGTCCGTATAGCCTCAATCTTTTTTATTAAGCCCTCTACAGGAAATGTCCGCCCAGTTGGTTGTCCAGAATTCAGCTGTTCTTCTACATCCTCTATCATATTTTTAAGCATGTCTACTGCTTCCAAAATAACATCAATAGCTTTAGAAGTAATCTTAAACTCATCACTGCGTGCTGCATCAAGCATATTCTCAGCGGCATGGGCCAGTTTATTAATTGGCTCTAGCCCTAAGAAACCAGCAATTCCTTTAATTGTATGAAAAGGACGGAAAATAGTGTTGATAACCTCTTTGTCTTCAGGGTTTTGCTCAAGATTAATAATGTTAACTTCAATGGTATCCAAGTGTTCTTTCCCCTCGTTGACAAAGTCCCAATAAAGATCAGGGTCTTCCTCTGGATTGATCTTAATCTCTACTTCCCCTAAAGTCATTTTTGGCTCTTCTTCGGGTATTGCTGACTCTTCTGAAGAAGGCTGTGTCTGTTTCTCTACCGATGGGAGCTCTTCTTCATCAGAGTTTAACCATTCCATAAGCCTTTCATGCTCTTGAAGAATTTTCTCAGGATCTGGTTCTTTACCTTGTAATAGCTTTTGGAGTAAAGTAATTTCTTCACTAATAATCTTAAGGGCCTTATTTTCAGAAATATTTCCTTCTATTAAACGCTCTATAATAGCGTCTACGGCTCCTGCAATAAAGAGGGCGTTACTTTGTTTTTGTTCTTTTAATATTTCAATAAGTTTTTTAACCTTTTCTTTAAGGGCCGTTAACTCTTGCTTGGAAATTTCTGTTCCTAAATTTAGCATATCAATAGCAATTTCATCCAATATTTCACTAATCATTTTCTACCCTCTTTTACTGAAAATTTTTTAGAATTTTATTACATTGGTGTTTGCTGAGCAATACCCTCTTGTGTCTGTTCTGCCTTCAAAGCTGCATTTTCTTCAGCGCTAAAGGCTAATTTAGCTAAAACGATAATCAATTTAGTAATAGGAATTTCTCCGATAATCCTACCCCTTAGACAAACGGGAATAGAAAACATTGGCCTTCTGGCGGCTGTTTTAGCAACTTCTAAAACGCTTGCTTCAGGTGGCACCCAAAGGACCTCAGTCTCCATAAACCAAGAAACCTTAAACTTCTTGGTTGCCTCATCTTGAGGTCGTGCATATTCCCTAAAGGGCTCTTCTAAAAAGGGACTAAGCCCCATTCTTACGTCCTTCATCGTAATTACACCTAAAAGCTTAAGTCCATCTACCACAAAGAGGTATTCTGTTTTATTCGCTCGCATTTTTTCTAAGGCTTCTTCTAATGTTGCCTCTGGATAGATGGCCGGAAAGTCCTTTTCGGCAATATCTTCAGCCGTAAGTCCATGAGAGTCTTTTAATACCAATTCCTGAAAGATATCATACTCTGGAGGTGGTGGAGTTTCTTCTATCACCTTTTGGGACACAACTTCTTCTGTTTGGACTTGTTTTTCTTCCTCAATCTTTTCTTCTTCTCCTTCTATTTTTCTAATCAAATCTTGGCTAAAAATAAGGGTCAACTTGAATTTAAGGTTATCCTCTGTGCTTATTTCTCCTATAAAAGTAGAATATTCTTTTGGAGGAAGGAACTCTTCGGTTTCAAGCAAAAAGGTATTACCTTGGGTCAAGTGCCAAGAGCTATCTACACGTTGTCTAAAAAGATCATCAATTATTCCAACAAGCATGTTAAATATTTCACGTTGGGCATCTTCTATGGCTTCATTGACTTCTCCTTTTTTAATAGATTCTTCTATACTTTTTTGAGGCAAAAGAAGCATCTTTCCAGCTAAATAAATGGCTCCTCGTTTTTCTACGAGAATCCAAAAATCTTCCTCAGCAATATTGTCTACCTTAACTTCTGTTACAAATGCCTCAGGCAATAATATCTCTTGAATGTCTTCTCTCGTCCCTTGAGGGCCGTTTGTATGCTCCAACGAAAACTCTGCCCCTGTCAGATCTTTTAAAAGATTTCTCCCGGCTTTAAAAATTTCTTTGATAAGAACACCTATTTTAACCGGCATGTTTCTAACCCAATACCTTCTTTAAGGCCTCTCCAATTTTTTGTGGAGTGAAGGGTTTACGGATAAATCCTTTTACTCCTAACACTTGCGCTCTACCTACAATATCCTCTGCACCTTCGGTACTGATTACAATTACCGGAATTTTTTTAGTTTCTGGATTAGATTTAAGTGCTTCAATTAATTCCAAACCGTTCATTTCCGGCATGTTTATATCTGTCATAACCAGATCTACTTGATTGTTTTTTAATACCTCTAAGGCCTCTTTTCCATTACCCGCTTCTAATACGTTATCCACCTCATAGCCAGATTGCCTAATGGTACGTAAAATAATTTTCCGCATAGTGGCAGAATCATCCACTATTAAAATATTCATTATTTCCCTCCTGTTTTATTTTTCTTCTAAACAAATTTGGAGAAAAAGTTCTTCACCATCTTGATCTTCAAACTTCACAGCTACCCTTGCAATCTCACTAGCCCCTCCAATAGTATGATTATGACCAGTAACAACTGTAGGTAAGGAAATCTTGAAGTTGTCGTTATATTTGGCTTTAGCATCGCCAGCAATCATGTTAATAAGTTCACCTACTCCATCGGTAATCTCTCCTTCCTTAATCTCGCTAGGTTCAAGCATAAGCATACTCGCCACAATTTTTTGGGCAGAATTAAGAGGTAAGGTTATAGCTACAGAGCCATTTATCTCTCCTGCCAATTCTTGTGTACCTGTAAAGCCAATCACACCAGAGACATCACCATACACCTTTTTAGAATCTTTTTGGGTAAACACTTCTCTCTTTTCTACCTCAACGCCAGCCATCATACTAAGCACTTCTTTTGTTGCATCAATAAAGGCATTAACTAAGGCCCAGTCAATAATTTCTCCCCTACCTATACCAACACTTAATTTAGCCCAAACGGCCTTTAAATCAAAGGGAACAACGAAACAGCTACCGTTTTTTCCATATCCCATTACTATAGGATTTGATGATCCTTCTAAAGGAGATACATAAATTAATACCCAGTCTATATTATCTTTCTTGTCAAATAAATTAAATAGATGAGATTCACTAATACAAGAAAATTTATCTTTTAACTTTGAAATCCATTCACCTCCTATTTTTTCCGGGAAGCTAACAAGACAAACTGTTTGCATTTCTACCCCTCCGTATTAACTTGATCGGATAAAATATTAAAATTGTCCATTTTCTTGTTTTTCTGTCCTTATTAGTTTGCGTTGTCTTTTAAAAATATAATGAATAAGGGCTTCTCTATCATCCTCGTGAATATCTAGAAAGCTTACTCCTACTTCACATTTTTGTTCCTCTTTCTTTTTACTCCATACAACCTTTCCCAAAACATTAATCTCAAAACATGGGAAAATAGGGAGTAAAAACCGAATTTTTAAAAAGGTCCCTGGAGCAATTGTCTCTCTGGCTGTAAATTTTATTCCTACCCCACTGATATTTACAGGAACTGGCTTTTTGCAATATAAAAAGCCTTCCCTTTTACCCTCCTTTTCGGTCACAAATCTTATTAACTCTTCTAGTTTTTCATTAATAGAAACTAATAATCCTAAAAAAATCTGGTTAGTCACTGAACCTTTGATATTATCTTGTCCTTTCTCACCGGAGAAAGTTAAAGATAAAAACGGATATTTCAACTTAATCTTTTCTACTCCACTGGGTTGCTGGAAAAATACCTTTTTTTCCTCTTCATACTCCTCTGGAGTTAAAATCTTATACTCAAAAACCAAAAAATCTTCTATTCTAATAGAAGACCTTCTTTCTTGTGTCGTCATTATTTCCACCCATTAAAATGATAATATTGTTTAACATTATAATATTTTATTATACAAATTTCAAATATTTTCGTCTATTCAAAAACAAGGGCAGTAATAACCTCCCTTGTAACAGAGTCAGCTAAAAAAAGCCCCTTTTTGCCCAAGCGTAAAAAAGGAGATTCATATATTAAAAATCCCTCTTCTACCAGGGCAGACATATAATGGGTATTTTGTTTTTCTTCCCATTTGTTTAAAAGACCTAATTTTTCTAGATTAATGCCCTTAAGCATTCGTAACCCCATGCTTATTTTAAGGGCTAATAAATCTTTACCTCCTATATTCTCGGCCTCGGCTATGGGTTTTTGCTTTGCCTTAAGAAGAATGTAATATTGGTCTACGTTCTCTATATTCTTATGCCAATGCCCATCGTAAAAAGAAACTGCTCCTGCCCCTAAGCCAAGATAATTTTTTAACTCCCAATATTGTTGATTATGCTGACAAATATACCCAGGTTGAGCAAAATTAGAAATTTCATAATGGATAAATCCGTGTGCTTCTAAAAAATACTTAATAAAAAAATACATCTTCCTTTGTGTTTCAAGACTTATCGGGTTCAATCTTTTTGTTTTAATATACTCATAAAAGGGAGTATGGGGATAAAAAGTTAAAAGATAGGTTGAGATGTGTTTAACAGGGAAGTTAATTAATATCTTTAGATCTTCTTCTAAATCCGTAAGGGTTTGGCCTGGAATGGCAAATATAATATCTACCCCTCCATTTTCAAATATCTGTGTTGCCCACGAAAGGACTAAGAGGGCTTCTTTGCGGGAATAAGGTCTTTCTAACACCTTCAACAAATCTGGTTGTAAGCTCTGGATGCCTAAATTAAACCGAGTGATGCCAACTTCTTTAAGTGTTTGGAGATATTGGCGGTCAACAGTAGCCGGATTGGCCTCCATAGTAACTTCGGTATATTTTCCTATTTGAGATAGGACTTTTTCAAAAAATGATGGCTCCATCAAAGAAGGAGTCCCACCCCCAAAATAAACGGTAGGGCTGTTCCAAAAAAGATGGGAGTAGGCTTGTAGTTCTTTTAAGACAAATTGATCATAAATTTTTGCCTTGGGGTGAAAAGGCTCAGAATAAAAATCACAATACGGACATTTTTTAAGACAAAAAGGGATATGGATGTAAATCCCATGAATAAAATGGAATTTCATAGAAATATGAAATATCACTTTTTCTTACTATAGAGAAGACTTTTAGGACTAATAGTTTGGGCAATTCCTTTGGCTAAACGGTGAGGCATACCTATATTCCGTAACCGACAATATAAATGTAACTCGTTAAAGCGATGCTGTAAGGCACTTTTTATAACCATCCGCTTTAAGATCATCCATAACACCTCTCAATATCTGAAATCGGCCTTTTTATAGAAATAGTCCGATTGTTAAAGCACATTCTGTCTGATATGATCAATGGCGTTCACAAATACAGCCAGTCCCATCCCCTCTTCGGGCAAGTTTTCGCGTGTCCAGCGGGGATGATGCGTAAAATGAAGAAATCCTTCTGGATGGGGCATGAGTCCAAAAATGCGACCAGTTGGATCGCATAACCCAGCAATGGCATTTACCGAACCATTGGGATTAAAAGGATAATCAAGGGTAGGACACTTGGTTTCTGGATGCATATATTTCACAACCCCTAAGTGCAATTCTTCTATTGCCTCTAATAAAGCCTTATCCTTTGGAATAAACTTTCCCTCTCCGTGCCTTACAGGAAGGTAAAGCCTGTCTATTCCTTTTGTGAATACACAAGGGCTATCTTGATCTATGTATAAATAAACCCACCGGTCTTCAAAACGACCTGAATCATTATAAGTTAAAGTAACTACTTGATTTTCGTAAGAACGATTCAAGGCAGGCAACAGCCCTAATTTTACCATTAACTGAAAGCCATTACAAATACCAATAATAAGCTTTCCTTCTTGAATAAACCGCATTAACTGGTCAAAAAGCAACTCACCTGTGTTTCTTACGCGGGCATAACGCCAGCGTGTAGCCGCTGCCTTAGCCGCTCCCAAATCATCCCCATCTAAGAAGCCACCAGGGAAACAGAGTAAATGATAGTCATCAAGGCGTTTTTCACCGTATAATAGCTCACTTATGTGCACAATATCGGCCTCTCCGCCTGCCCGCTTGCAAGCATACGCCGTCTCTATTTCACAATTGGTCCCATACCCAGCAATGACGATACATTTAACTGGCCGCATAAAAGCCATTTACACATTTTTCCCAAAAAAAGCAAGAGGTATTTTAAAACAAAGATAATGGAAAATTTCACCTCCCTCACCTTGACCATCTTAATCTAATCTTTTATTATTACCATTGAGCCAGCGTAGCTCAGTGGTAGAGCAGCTGATTCGTAATCAGCAGGTCAGGGGTTCAAATCCCCTCGCTGGCTCCAGTGTTTTCGGAAATAGCTAGTTTTTTATATTCCCTTAAAGGCTTTACAAACTAATAAACACAATGTAGAATTAGCAAGGATGTTAGAAGCTGTTATAAACAACCAATTTTTGGTGAAATAGATAGCGTGGGGATGTAGCTCAGTTGGGAGAGCGCCTGCTTCGCATGCAGGAGGTCAGGGGTTCAATTCCCCTCATCTCCACCATTTTTTTATATTTTGACTTTTTAAAATGCGTATAGCTGAGATTAAAAGGAAAACGCAGGAGACAGACATCTTACTTAAATTGAACCTAGACGGAACGGGCAAGGTGTCTTTACAAACGGGTATTCCCTTTTTAGAACATATGCTAACTCTTTTTACTGTTCACGGTCTTTTTGATTTAGAAATAAAGGCAAAAGGCGATTTAGAAATAGATGCTCATCACACAACCGAAGATATTGGTATCTGTCTGGGGTATGCCCTTAAAGAGGCCTTGGGCAACAAAAAGGGTATATACCGCTATGGCCAGGCAGCTGTACCCATGGATGAGGCCTTGGCCGAGGTCTTTCTTGATCTTTCTGGGCGGCCTTTTTTTTATTGCCAGGGCGAAAAATGGCAGGGGCAGGTGGGCAGTTTTGATTTAGAGCTAATACCTGAGTTTCTGCGTGCTATGGCGAATGCCGCAGAGATGAATTTACATGTCCATCTTCTTTACGGCGAAAATAAACACCACTGTGCTGAGGCCATTTTTAAGGCCCTAGGACAGGCCCTTAGACAAGCCGTTAGTATTGACCCGCGGCGGACAGATATTCCTTCTTCTAAAGGAGCTTTATAAAGGTGGTTATTATTCCGGCGATTGATCTTAAAGGTGGCAAGTGCGTGCGTTTGCTTCAGGGAGAGGAAGGAACAGAAACAGTTTTTCATAATGATCCCGTAGCCGTCGCTCGTCTTTGGGAAGAAAAAGGAGCTAAACGCCTACACATTATTGATTTAGACGGAGCCTTCTTAAAGAGACCATATCATGTAGATTTAATTACGGAGATGGTTAAGGCTGTTTCCATCCCTGTCCAAGTAGGTGGAGGCATCAGAACGGCTGCTGATATTGAATGTTATCTAAAGGCCGGAGTGCAGTGGGTGATTTTAGGGACCCTCGCCTTAGAAGCAAAGAAAGAATTTTCCGCCCTTTGCCGCAAGTTTCCTGGTCATATTCTTTTGGCCATAGATGCTAAGGATGGAAAAGTAGCTACCCAGGGATGGAAAAAAATCACGGATAAAGATGCCTTTATATTAGCTCAAGAAGCAGAGGCGTTAGGAGTAGCAGGAATCAATTATACTGACATTGCCCGGGATGGTATGGAAACAGGACCTAATATTGGAGCCTTAAGTCTTATGTTGGATAAAGTAAGGTTACCAGTGTATGTAGCGGGAGGAGTAGCTACGTTAGAAGATATAAAGCGACTTTTGCGTTTAAAGGAAAAGGGGTTAGCAGGAGTAATTATCGGCCGTGCTCTTTACACAGGTAAGATTGATTTAAAGGAAGCTATGGCTATAGTAGGGGGCAATTAAGAATGGGAGAAACCCTCACTTATGACAAGGCCGGTGTTAGTTTAGAACGGGCAAGTAAGTCGGTTGAACGGATAAAGGCATTGGTCAAACGTACCTATCAAAGTGGAGTGTTATACGACATAGGTCAATTTGGTGCCTTTTTCGCTTTATCTCCTGATAAATATAAAGAACCTGTGTTGGTTTCTTCTACTGATGGTGTGGGAACAAAGTTAAAAATTGCTTTTATGCTAGACAAACACGATACCGTCGGTATTGACCTTGTGGCGATGTGCGTAAATGACATCGCCGTGCATGGAGCAAAACCCCTTTTTTTTCTAGACTATATTTCTACTGGTTACCTTGCGCCAGAAAAGGTAGAAATGGTTATCAAAGGAATTGTAGAAGGTTGTTGTCAGGCCGGTTGTGCCTTGATTGGAGGAGAAACAGCAGAAATGCCTGATTTTTACGCCCCAGGAGAATACGATTTAGCAGGCTTTGTTGTTGGCATTGTAGACCGAAGGAAAATTATAGACGGTTCTGATATTTCGGTTGGTCACCAAATTATTGGCTTAGCTTCTAATGGATTACATAGCAATGGCTATTCTTTAGTACGTAAGCTCTTTTTTGAAGTCCTTAAATGGTCCTTGGATAGACATTTGGATGAGTGTGAATGCACGTTAGGAGAAGAACTTTTAAAACCAACTCGTATTTATGTACCAACTATTTTGAACCTTATTCGGGACTTTCCTATTGCTGGTATGGCTCATATTACCGGTGGAGGAATTCCTGAAAATTTGAGCCGGATCTTACCCCAAGCTTGTAAGGCAATAATTAAAAAAGAGGCTTGGGAAAGACCAGGTATTTTTCAGATCATCCAGAGGACGGGTAAGATAGAAGAGGCAGAGATGTTTCGCACCTTTAACTGCGGCATTGGCCTCATCTTGGTGGTAGATCCCGATTATACCGATGAAGTGCTGAATCGGTTGCAAGCCCTTCAAGAAAAGGCATTTGTTTTAGGAGAAATAGGAAAAAGGGAGAAAAATGAACCTAAGGTGATCTTTGTATGATCCTGGTAAGTGCGTGTTTAATAGGACTGAGATGTAGATATGATGGACAAAATGCCTTCTGTCGGGAATTAGTAGAACTTTTGCGGGACAGGCAATATTTACCTGTATGTCCAGAAGAGCTGGGAAATTTACCTACCCCTCGTCCTCCGTCCATTCTTGTAGGTGGAGATGGTCATGAGGTATTACGGCTTAAGGCACGAGTGGTGAATGAGAAAGGAAAGGATGTAACCTTTAATTTTTTAAAAGGAGCAAAAAAGGCGTTAGAAATGGCCCAGAGTTTTGGGGTTAAAGTGTGTTTTTTGAAAGAAAAAAGTCCCTCTTGCGGAGTAAACTTTGTTTATACCGACAAGGGATTACAGTCAGGGGTCGGTGTTACGACGGCCATGCTTTTAAAAAATGGATATAAAGTAATAGGCATTCAGCCAGGAGAAACAGATATACACAAATTGAAAGATCTGATAAAACAGGTTAAAGGAGGTAAAGATGAGCTGGAAATGTGAAATTTGTGGCAAAAGGCCATCGGTTGGACACAACGTCAGTCACGCTAATAACCGAACCAAAAGAAGATGGAAACCCAACTTGCAGAAGATTCGGGTGTTGGTAAATGGGCAGGTAAAGCGTATGAAGGTTTGCACCAAGTGCTTAAAGGCCGGAAAGATTGTCAAACCTGGAATAAGAACTTTTTCTAATCTCTAAGCCCCCATGCGTTTTACTTCTTCTACCGAGTCAATTTGCCATAATGCCTTAGTAATTTCCTGGAGGTGTTGGCTATTTTTCACCTCCAGGGTAAAGCAACAAAGGGCGTGGTGATCTACGGTTGTCTTTGTTTCGGCCTGAATGATGTTTGCTTTAGCCTTAGCAATGGCCGTGCTAATTTCGGCTAGAAGGCCAACTTTATCTTTACATCTTACCTGAATTTTTACCGGGTAAACCTGTTCTTCGGTCATATCCCAACTTACTTCTATTAATCTTTCTGGATCAGCATGGGCAATATTGGGACAATCAGCCCGATGAATACTAACTCCTTGACCTCTGGTGATATAACCAACAATTTTATCGCCAGGCACAGGCGCACAACATTTGGCAATTTTCACCAATACCTCATCTATTCCTTTAACTTTAATGGTTGAAGAAGACTTAACAGATGTTATCTCTTTAGATATTTCTAACGGTTCCTCCTTTTCCGGCCGTGGCAATAAACGGTGAATGATTTGTCTGGCCGAAATTCTACCGTAGCTGACAGCCAAAATGAGGTCTTCAGGATTCTTAAAGGAAAACTCCTTGGCCACTTCTAAAAATTTAGGACTATTAAAATAGACCTGAAAGTTAAGTCCATGCTTTTTAAACTCCTTTTCGCAAATCTCTTTACCTAAAGCCAACCCTTGCTCTCTTTCCTGATCACGAAGGAACCTTTTGATCCGGCTGCGGGCACGGGGGGTTTTAACAAAATGAAGCCAATCCTTACTCGGACGCTGCTTAGGAGAGGTAATGATTTCCACAACATCTCCTGTTTTAAGTTTATACCGCAAAGGAACTAGACGGCCATTTACCTTTGCTCCAGCACAATGATGTCCCACTTCTGTGTGGATACTATAGGCAAAATCCACAACCGTTGCCCCTACAGGAAAGACCTTGACATCACCTTTAGGTGTAAAGACATAAATTTCATTGGGATATAAGTCCATTTTTATGGCACTCATAAATTCGTGGGGATCCTTTAACTCCCTCTGCCAGTTGAGCAATTGTCGTAACCAGGCAAAGCGTTCTATCTCTTTTTCGTCTCCCTCCTTACCTTCTTTATAACGCCAATGGGCAGCAATACCTTCTTCGGCAATCTTATGCATTTCCTCGGTGCGAATTTGAATTTCAATCCTACCACCATAAGGACCAACAACTGTGGTGTGAAGGCTCTGATAACCATTAGGCTTAGGCATGCCAATATAATCCTTAAAACGGCCAGGCACCGGTCGCCATAGTGAATGCACCATGCCAAGGGCCTCATAACACTCCTTTAGGGTTTTCACGATGATCCGAAAGGCCACCAGGTCATAAATCTGATCAAGGTCAACCTGTTGCCGTTGCATTTTTAGATAGATACTATAAATACTCTTTATCCGCCCTTCTATTCGGCCTTGAATGCCATACTCTTGTAGTTCTTTCTCTAAAATCGCCTTAATTTCACTGATATACCTTTCTTCCTCTGCCCGATGGCGGGCAATACCCTGAGCGATTTGTCGATATGTTTCTGGTTCAAGATAGTAAAGACAAAGATCTTGAAGTTCAGTCTTTAGCCAGCCAATACCCAACCGCGCTGCTAGAGGGGCATAAATGTCCAAGGTTTCCTGCGCAATCTGTTTTTGCTTTTCTGGTGGCATGTATCCTAAGGTGCGCATATTATGAAGTCTATCTGCCAGCTTAACCAAGATGACCCGGATGTCTTGGGCCATAGCCAGGATCATCTTGCGCATGTTCTCTGCTTGGTGCTCTTCCTTTGACTTGAAAGAAAGCTTACTTAATTTGGTGAGTCCATCAATAATTACGGCAATTTCATCACCAAAATGCTCTCTTATGTCTTCTAGTGTAACATCCCCATCCTCTACGGTATCATGTAAAAGCCCACATGCTACACTGACAACATCCAATCGCATCCGGGCAAGGATGTCAGCCACAGCCAAGGGGTGCGAAAGATAGGGTTCACCAGAACGCCGCACTTGTCCCTTATGCACCTTGGCCGAATAGATATAGGCCTTACGGATAAGACCTATATCGGCTTTAGGATGGTAGCTTAAAACTCTTTCAATAATATCTTCAATCCGCACCATAACTAATTAGGCTGAAGATCTATCGTTATCTTTTCTAAAGTATCTTCTAGCTCGGCTAGAGACGTAAGGATAACTTCTCCGGTTTTTCTTACCTTGATTTCTACTTTTCCCTCTTTTAAATGTTTGCCTAGCGTCACCCGGATGGGAATACCAATCAAATCGGCGTCCTTAAACTTTACCCCTGGACGTTCTTCCCGATCGTCATAGAGTACTTCCCAGTGTTGTTCAAGTTTAACATAAAGTTCTTCGGCTGTCCTGGCTATGTCCGGATTGTTTACATCCACCGGCAAAAGATAAATCTGATACGGTGCAATGGGATACGGGAAGACAATACCGTCTTTATCGTGATTTTGCTCAATGGCCGCTGCTACCGTTCTGCCTACACCTATGCCATAGCACCCCATAACAATATACCGCTCTTTGCCTTGAGCGTCTAGATAGGTAGCCTTAAGGGCCTTACTGTATTTGGTGCCAAGCTTAAAGATATGGCCTACTTCTATACCTTTTTTAAATTCCAACCGCCCACCACAACGTGGACAGGGATCATCAGGTGTAATAAGGCGAATGTCAGCAAATTGAGTAACAGAAAAATCGTCTAAATTGACATTAACATAGTGATAATCTGTCTTATTTGCACCGGTAACGAAGTTGGCCATTCCCTTTAGGGCCAAATCAGCAATGATAGGCATGTCAAGTCCAATAGGACCAGCAAATCCCACTTCTGCTCCAGTCTCTGTCCTTATTATTTCTGGAGGGGCTAGTTCCAGTTCATTACAACCTAACAAACGTCCTAATTTGACTTCATTTACTTCGTGATCTCCTCGCACTAATACGGCTACAGGTTTGCCATCGGCCAGATAAATAATGGTCTTTACCAACTTTTGAGGTGGGACACCTAAAAAGGCCGTTACTTCTTCTACAGTATGTTTACCAGGGGTATGAACTTCTTCTTTGGACTTGGGTGATTCGGCTGGAGGAGAAATAGTACTCTTTACCTCTGCCTTTTCAATATTAGCAGCATAATCGCAATCTTGACAAAAAACAATTGTGTCCTCACCTATATCGGCCAGCACCATAAATTCATGCGAAAAGCTACCGCCAATTGTACCTGTATCGGCCTCTACCGCCCGAAAATTAAGACCACAACGGGTAAAAATACGGTGATAGGTTTCATACATCTGCCAGTAGCTCTTTTCTGCCCCCTTTTCATCAGCATCAAAGCTATAGGCATCTTTCATAATAAATTCTCTGCCCCGCATAAGACCAAAACGGGGGCGAATTTCATCACGAAATTTGGTTTGGATTTGGTATAAATTTAAAGGCAAATCCCGATAAGAACGCACTTCCCGCCGCACTAAGTCAGTAATAACTTCTTCGTGGGTAGGACCTAAACAAAAATCCCGCTTATGTCGGTCTTTAAAACGCAAGAGTTCTTTACCATATTGTTCCCAGCGCCCTGATTCCTGCCAGAGTTCAGCCGGTTGCACCATCGGTAAAAGTAACTCTTGGGCCCCGGCCCGGTTCATCTCTTCACGGATGATGTTCTCTACCTTGCGGATGGCCTTAAGGCCCAAAGGCAGGTAGGAATAAATACCTGAGCTAAGTTTGCGGATCATCCCTGCCCGCAGCATTAACTTGTGACTAGTAATTTCTGCTTCAGATGGTGTTTCCTTTAGCGTTGGTAAGAAATAACGGGAATAGCGCATCTTTTCCTCCTTATTTAGGAAAGACTTTGGCAAAATCAAATTCTATCTCACAGCCTTCTAACGCAAAGACAAACGTGCCGTTTTTTATAAATCCCTTTGCCAGCTTATATTGTCCATCTTTAAGAACAAAAATCTCCACTCTTTGCGTCTCAGGCTCCACCAAGACATAATATTTAACCCCTGCCTCTTGATAGAGATTAAATTTAAGGACTTTATCTTTACTTTTGGTAAACGAAGAAAGCACCTCAAAAATAAGCACAGGTGGCCGGCTAAGCACCTGCCCCTCTATCTCTTCTCCGCAAACTACCAAATTATCTGGCTGCACTATCGTATCTTCAGCAATCTTCCAGTCTACAGGAAGTAGGGCAAAACACTGCGGACATGCTTCTAAAAGCTCATCCAAATATCTAGCAATCTTTAAACTGACAAACTGATGCAGTTTACTCGGTTGGGGAGACATGGCATAGGGTATGCCTTTAATCAATTCCCAACGTCCTTCCCAGTGTTTGTAGTCTTCATAAGTGTAGTGAGGCAAAAGCTCCTGTTTAATGGGCATCTTTTCCTCCAACCATTTTCTTTATCTCTTCCAGCAAGACCTTTAAAAGTTCTTCTTCTTTAAACTTTTTTACCACCTTTCCTTTTTTGAACAATATGCCCACGCCCTTTCCCCCGGCAATGCCAATATCAGCCTCTTTTGCCTCACCAGGCCCATTCACCACACAGCCCATAACAGCCACTTTTAAAGGCATTTTTACCCAAGCAAGGGCCTTCTCAACCTCTTCTGTCAGCTTAATCAAATCAATCTGACACCGTCCACAGGTAGGACAGCTAATCAGATCAATGCCATATTGACGTAGCCCTAAGGCGCGCAGAATCTCATAGGCAATTTTAATTTCTATTACCGGATCACCTGTCACAGAAATCCTTATCGTCTCTCCAATACCCTCCTGCAACAGGGTGCCAATAGCAATGGCCGACTTAACCGCACTCCGCAATGGAGGTCCAGCCTCAGTAACCCCTACATGAAAGGGATAATCTACTTTCTTGGCCAAAAGGCGGTAAGCGGTAATCGTATCTAAAACACTAGAAGACTTAAGGGAAATCTTAAAGTTAAAGAAATCCAAATCCTCTAAAAATTTAATTGTCTTAAGGGCACTAGCCACCATGGCCTCAGGTGTTGGTCCGTTATATTGACGCAAAAACTCCCTCTCCACTGAGCCGCTGTTGACCCCGATGCGGATGGCGGTGTTATGTTCTTTAGCTACCTTTACCACGGCCTTTATTTTTTCTTTTCCCCCGATATTACCGGGATTGACCCTAATACCATCGGCCCCTTTTTCTATTGCCTTTATTGCCAGCCGATAATCAAAATGAATATCCGCAATTAAAGGAATGGAAATAGCCTTTTTAATAACAGGAATGGCCGAAGCCGCGCTTTTATCTGGAACGGCAATACGCACAAGCTCACATCCAGCCTCCTCCAGCCGTCTAATTTGATCAACCGTGGCCTTGACATTGGCGGGATGGATAGTTGTCATGGACTGCACACGAACCGGTGCCCCTCCCCCAATCTGAACATTGCCAACAAAAATACTTCTACTCTTGCGCATATGTATTGTTATAGAACAACCAAAAAGGTTTGTAAACAAACTTTGCAACCTAACATCCGTCCCAAAATCCGCGATTGAGTTGAGGGAAAGGTGTATTTAAGAGGGAATGAAGGAAAATTTAAGAAGGAAAAAGCTCTCAAAAAGAGGCTAGGAAAACCAGACAGACCTAAATTAACCAAAAATTACCTACTTTAGACAAACTTTTGCCTTAGTTTTACAAATCAATCACAAACTACACACCTCTCCTCATAAGTGTCCACAGCAAAATTGCCATATCCCATAACGAATCTCCTCAAAAATAGCATAGGCATAATTTCTAACTTTAAGAAAAATCTGTCGGCTGTGATATACCACTCTGCTGCTATGTGGGAGTATATTTATCTGCCTTTTGATCAAGCTTTAGTCCATAGATAAACTCCCCAAATAAAACTAAACCTGCTCTGGGAGTGATAATTTCCTGATTAGTCCCTAAAATAAAGGGTAAAACAGTTTGCTTTACTTTAGAGCTTTTTTGTTTTATCATTGTCCTTACCCGCAAGTGTGGTTCTCACCCTTTAGGTGAAGGGGTTTTTTAAAAAAATAGCCTATTTTATCACACTTGCGGGTTTATTTTTAGGCCAAGCGTGGATTTTGGGTCCTTAAGCTCCTTGACAATGGATGTTTCTTATATTATAAAATCCTCATTGTCTAGGAGGTAGAAAAAATGCGGACATTTATGCTCAGAAAAGAGGATGTAAAGAGAGATTGGTATGTGGTGGACGCCGCTGGAAAAACCTTAGGACGGTTGTCAACCGAGATTGCCAAGCGGCTTATGGGCAAACATAAGCCTATTTACACCCCACATGTAGACACCGGTGACTACATTATTGTTGTTAATGCAGAGAAAATTAAGTTAACTGGCAAAAAATGGAATAAAAAGCTTTATTACCGCCATTCTGGCTACATGGGCGGTTTAAAGGTATTTACGGCAAGAAAGCTCTGGGAAAGAAAACCTGAAACCCTCATTCAGTTAGCCGTAAAGGGAATGTTGCCCAAAAACAGGTTGGGACGGAAGATGTTTAAAAAGCTTAAAGTGTATGCTGGGCCCAATCACCCCCATCAGGCCCAACAGCCAGCAAAATTAGAGATATAGGGTGAGAAATATGGTTGAAGAAAGATTTTATGCCACAGGCAAAAGGAAGACTGCCATCGCGAGAGTGTGGTTAATTCCTGGTGGTTCAGGAAAAATTACCGTAAATAAAAAACCTTATGAAGAATATTTTGAAAGGGAAACTGCTTTAATGGTTATCCGTCAGCCCCTGGAATTGACCCAAATGCTAGGTAAGTTCGACGTCATGGCCACGGTAAAAGGTGGTGGTAAAAGCGGACAAGCGGAGGCCATTCGTCACGGCATCGCCAAAGCCCTGGTAGAGTATAATCCGGAGTTACGGCCAATCTTAAAGAAGGCTGGCTTCTTGACCAGGGATGCCCGGGTCAAGGAGAGGAAGAAATACGGTCTGGCTGGTGCCAGAAGGGCCTTCCAATTCTCTAAACGTTAATCTTTTTTGGGTAGAACCTTGGTTAGAATTGGCATTATCGGAGCAACGGGCTATACAGGGCTTGAGTTGCTCCGTGTGCTTTTACTTCATCCTGAAGCAAAGGTCACGGTAGCCACTTCCCGTCAATTTAGTGGGAAGCGGTTGGGTGAGCTTTTTCCTTTTTTTTCGGAAATTACTGATTTAATTCTTGAAGCCTTTGATCCTGAATCCTCTTCTGAAAAGGCCGATCTATTTTTTACCGCCCTACCCCATCAGGTTTCTATGGAAATGGTGCCAAATCTATTAGAAAAAGGGAAAAAAGTCATTGACCTCAGTGCTGATTTCAGGCTAAAGGATGCATCTGTTTATGAAAAATGGTATGGCCCGCATAAGGCCACGGCCTATCTAAAAGAGGCCGTCTATGGGTTACCAGAACTCTATGCTGAAGAAATCAGGAAGGCACGCCTTGTTGCCAACCCAGGTTGTTATCCCACGACTGTCATTTTGGCCCTTGCCCCTTTTTTAAAAGCAGGGGTAGTAAATCTAGATACCATCATTGTTGACGCCAAGTCTGGGGTAAGTGGAGCCGGCAGAGGAGTAAAGCTGACCACGCATTTTTGCGAGGTCAATGAGGACATGAAGGCCTATAAGGTAGCTGAACACCGGCACACACCGGAAATGGAACAAGAGTTAAGCAAACTAGCAGGAAGAGAAGTAAAAATCAGCTTTGTACCTCATCTTATCCCCATCTCTAGGGGCATGTTTACGACTGTCTATGCACAGCTTAAGCAAGATCTCAGTACAGAGGATGCCTATAAATTAGCCAAAGACTTTTACACCCAAAAGGTTTTTGTTAAAGTTCTTTCTCCTTCACAAGTTCCCCAAACTATTTATGTAAGGGGAACAAATGAATGCCATCTAGGCGTAAAGGTAGATGACCGCACAGGAAGATTAATTATCATGGCCGCCATTGATAACCTAGCCAAGGGGGCTTCTACGCAGGCTGTGCAAAATATGAATTTAATGCTTGGCTTATCTGAAGAAACAGGTCTTAAAAATCTGCCTTTATTTCCTTAATATGCTAGAGTTATTTTCACTTTTCCCACGGAACTTGCCCTTTCCGGACCAATATACTGTGGCAGATTTTAACACGGCGCAGCGAAACATTCGCTGTGTGCTTCAATATAAAGGTACAGCCTATAGCGGTTGGCAGGTACAGCCCAATGCCACTACCGTTCAGGGCATATTAGAAAATTGCCTGTATAAAATCACGGCCGAAAGAATCAGGGTCAGGGCAAGCGGGCGTACAGATGCTGGTGTGCATGCCTTAATGCAGGTTATTAACTTCTTTACCTACAGCACCATCTCCACCCAGGGCCTGCTTTGGGGATTAAATAGCCTTTTGCCTAAGGATATAAGTGTCATTTATGTAGATGAAGTTACACATGAGTTTCACGCCCGCTTTAATGCCAAGAGTAAGGTTTATACCTATCTTCTTTTTAATTCTGAAATTCCTTCTCCTTTTTGGGAAGAATATAGCTGGCGCGTTTTTCCTGCACTGGACATTCAGGCCATGCAAATGGCCGCTCAGATCCTCGAAGGAGAACATGACTTCCGCTCCTTTATGGGCGCTGGCAGTAGTGTAAAGACAACGGTTAGATGCATCTATCGGTTAGAAATTAGCCCCATGCCTCCTTTTGTACTTATTGAAGTAGAGGCAAACGGTTTTTTAAAGCATATGGTGCGCATTATCGTAGGGACGCTTGTAGAAATTGGTCATCACAAGCGACCAGTTGAAGATATGGAAAACATCCTTAAGGCCTGCGACCGCAATGCCGCTGGCCCTACAGCCCCGGCCAAAGGATTGTTTTTAAAGGCCGTACGGTACTAATCCGTATACTTATCTGCTACCGAACTGGCACCAAAGCTGGCAGGCTTGATTTGGGCAGTGTAGCCAGAAGAGTTGATCCAGGCCACGACCTCTTGGATAAGCTCCTTGGTCTTGCCGTGATTACCTACATCAGAATGAATTTCTATTTCTACTTCAGATAGTCCTTCCTGCTTCAATAGATCATCCAACTTGGCAGCTATCGCTAGGCTTAAAGCCGTCTCGTGATAAATGGCTGCCTGAAGGCTATAACGCCCTACTTCGCTGCGCTGACGCTGGTAAAAATAGATACCTCCTTTACCTACCCGATAAAGGATAATCACTGTTACATAGGTAAGATAATCGGTATGACGCTTAGAATCCGTCCCTACAATGAGACGACACCCGTTTTCTCGCTGCAGGGCCTCGGCGATAATGCCTACAATCTCCTTTAGACTTACCGGCCCACGCGTGGGACTAAAAAATGTGTCTTTTATTTTTACTTGTAACTTACTACTCATTTCGTAAGATTATGCGACCATTTCTTAAAGGTGTCAAGAGAAAAAGCGTTGCCTAAACTCATAAAATCTGGCAGAATAAACAAACTTAAAGTTAAATTTATATGTGCTTAAGGAGTAGGTAGTGCGACGGTTACAAAATGTCTTAGTTACTGGTGGGTGTGGTTTTATTGGAAGTAATTTCATTCATTATCTCTTAAATCAGCCAGACTTTGAGGGCCAAATCATTAACTTAGACAAACTTACTTATGCGGGTAATCCTGAAAATTTAAAGGATATAGAAGAACAATACGGAAATCAGCGCTATATTTTTATTAAAGGGGATATTTGTGACTTTGAGCTCGTAAAAGGTATATTCCAAACTTACGATATTGACACGGTTGTTCACTTTGCCGCTGAGTCTCATGTAGATCGCTCTATTCTGGGGCCAACCCCTTTTATTCAGACCAATATAAATGGCACCTTCTCCTTACTAGAAGTCGCTCGCTATGCCTGGTTAGAGGGGAAAAAAGAAGGTTGTCTCTTTTATCACATCAGCACCGATGAAGTCTATGGTTCCCTAGGCAAGACCGGTCTTTTTACTGAAGATACCCCCTATCGGCCCAATAGCCCCTATTCTGCTTCTAAGGCAGCTAGTGATCATCTGGTACGGGCCTATTTTAAAACATACGGACTGCCGGTCATCATATCAAACTGCACAAATAATTATGGCCCCTATCAGTTTCCAGAAAAGCTTATTCCCTTAACTATTCTAAATGCCTTAGAAGGTAAACCAATTCCGGTTTATGGTAAGGGAGAAAACATCCGGGATTGGATTTATGTAGAGGACCACTGTGAGGCCATCTGGTGCTTGTTAAAAAGAGGAAAGACCGGGGAGCAATATAACATTGGTGGAACTAATGAGATGCGCAATATTGATGTCGTGCGCCTTATCTGTAACCTGCTAGATGAAATGCTCGGACCTTTGTCTTTTGGGCCACGGGAAAACCTGATTACTTTTGTCAAGGATCGGCCTGGACATGATTTTCGTTATGCCATGGATATTACCAAGATAAAAACCACTATTGGCTGGATGCCCAAGACAAATCTTAAGGAAGGTCTAAAGAAAACCATCACTTGGTATCTTACGCATCGTAGTTGGGTAGAACACATTAAATCTGGCGAATATCAACGCTGGGTAAAGGAATTTTACGGAGGCTTTAAAGATGCCGTTTAAATTCACCCGTCTAGAAATTCCAGAAGTTATCCTTATAGAACCTAAGGTCTTTCAAGACGAACGGGGCTTTTTTATGGAGGTATATAAGGCCAGTGACTTTGCCCAATCTGGCATTAAGGATAACTTTGTGCAAGATAACCACTCCTGTTCGGCCAAAGGGACATTAAGGGGATTGCACTATCAAAAGCACCCTATGGCTCAGGCAAAACTTGTTCGTTGCGTGCGGGGAAGCATCTTTGATGTGGCCGTGGATATAAGAAAGGGTTCTCCTACCTATGGCAAGTGGGTCGGAGTTACTCTTTCGGCCGCAAATAAAAGGATGCTTTATGTGCCAGTGGGATTTGCCCACGGTTTTTTGGCCTTAGAGGACGAAAGTGAAGTGATTTATAAGGTGAGCAATCTCTATTCACCTGAGCACGAGGCCGGCATTATCTGGAATGATCCTGAAATTGGCATAAAGTGGCCCTGGGACAACCCTATTCTTTCAGAAAGAGACAAAACCTGGCCTTCTTTAAAGGAGGCGGACAACAACTTTGTTTATGAGGAGTAAGCAAATGAAGATAAAAGGCCTGGTCTTAAGTGGCGGGAAAGGTACAAGACTGCGGCCCATTACCTATACAGGTGCCAAGCAACTTGTCCCCATCGCTAATAAACCCATTCTTTTTTATGTGTTAGAAAACATCGTCAACTTAGGGATAAAGGACGTTGGCATCATTATTGCCCCTGAGACCGGAGATGCAGTTAAGCAGGCTGTAGGAGATGGAACAAGGTGGGGAGTAGACGTTACTTACATTCTCCAGCCAGAGCCGGCTGGTCTGGCCCATGCGGTTAAGATTGCTAAGCCTTTTTTACAAGAAGACCCATTTTTGATGTATCTGGGCGATAATCTGATTGGGGCTGATTTAAGACGTTTTTATGAACGGTTTATCACAGAAACACCAGATGCCCAAATTCTTTTAAAGCCGGTAGAAGATCCTTCACGTTTTGGCGTGGCCGAAGTGGATGAAAAGGGACGGGTAAAGCGGTTAATAGAAAAACCCAAAGTGCCGCCGTCTAACCTAGCCTTAGTAGGTATCTATATGTTTTCTCCAAAGATTCACGAGGCCATCGCTGAGATAAAGCCCTCCTGGCGGGGAGAATTAGAAATTACTGATGCCATACAAAAGCTTTTGGACTGGAACTGTTTGGTCTTAAGCGATATTTTGGAAGAGTGGTGGCTTGACACAGGGAAAAAGGATGACCTGCTTAAGGCAAATACCATTGTTTTGGACGAGTGGGTTAAGCGAGAAGTAAAGGGAGAGGTTATTAATAGCAGGATCAGCGGACGGGTAGTCCTACCTGAAACGGCCAAGGTAATCAACAGTCAAATCAGAGGACCTGCAGTCATTGGGAAACATGTTATCATAGAAAATGCCTTTATCGGTCCCTTTACTAGCATCGGACATGGCTCAAAGATTGTCAATTCCTCCTTGGAACACTGCGTCTTATTAGATGGCGTAGAGGTAAGAAACATTGAGCGCCTAGAAGACGCATTGATTGGTAAACATTCGCGTGTAATCAAAAATAATAGCCTACCTAAAGCACTAAAGCTGATGATTGGTGATGATAGCGTCGTGGAGATCCCATAATGAAAATCCTTCTTACTGGTGCCAACGGACAACTAGCCCAAGATATACTAGCTGAGGCCGAAAAAAGAGGGTTTGAAGTAAGGGGCTTTGGCCGGCAAGAATTAGACATTATTGATTATAACCGCCTCAAAGAGGCTATCTCTTCTCTTCGGCCTGATGTCGTTATTAATTGTGCAGCCTATAATGCCGTAGATAAGGCTGAATCTGATTGGCAAACGGCCTTTTTGGTTAACGGCATTGGACCTAGGAATCTAGCAAGTATCTGTGGAGGCTTAAAAATTCCCCTGGTGCACTTTAGCACCGACTTTGTCTTTGACGGTAAAAAAGGCAGCCCTTATACCATTGCCGATACACCTTCTCCGGTGAACAAATACGGCCAGAGCAAGCTTTTAGGAGAACAAGAAGTAAGACATCTTACACCCTATCATTATCTCATCCGTATAAGCTGGGTCTTTGGGATAAAAGGGAAAACAGAAGTTAACTTTATCAAAAAGCTCATTTCTTGGGCAAATAAGTATCAAGAATTGCGCATTGTTACCGATCAAACAAGCAGCCCTTCTTTTACACCTGATCTGGCCAAGGCAGTCTTAGACCTTATCCAAACTAAACAGTATGGTCTTTATCACCTATGCAACAGTGGTTATTGTTCGCGTTATGAGTGGGCCAAGTTTGTCTTAGAAAAAATAGGCTGGCAGGGAAACTTATTGCCTGCTAAAAGTGATGACTTCCCTAGCCCAGCCAGGCGTCCGGTCTTTTCTGCCCTTGACCCTTTTCCTTTAAAGGAAATCCTAGGCTACCTTCTGCCCAGCTGGCAAGAGGCCACAGAAAGGTTTTTAAAAGAGAGCCTTTAATGTCCGCTGCCAGGCCTCTTTAAGGGTTAAGATATCCGTGCTTATAATGGTCTCGCCTTTAAGTCCCTTTACTATGAATTCCTTTCCTTCTATTACTTGGCCAATACAGGCAAGGATATGTCCCTTCATTATTTTTTCAAACTTTTTTTTATCTTCAGGATGCACGGTAACAACAAAGCGACTTGGAGATTCAGAAAAGAGGACATAGTCATCCCGTTCTATGCCTTCATAAGGTACTTGTTTTAAATCAATCTCCATCCCAAAGCCACCGGCAAAGGCCGTTTCTGCCAAGGCCACACCCAGACCACCGTCTGAACAGTCATGACAACTAGCGACAAGGCCCTGCATCATCGCCGCGTGCAAATCATCATAGAGCCGCTTAGCCGCCTCGGCATTGACTTTAGGTACTTTATTGCCGATAAAACCCATTTCCAAGAAATATTCACTGGCCCCAAGCTCATCATAGGTCATACCTAAGACATAAACCAAGTCTCCGGGTCTTTTGGCGTCCATGCTTACGGCCTTACGCACATCGTCTATACGGCCAATGACCGAAAACAAAAGCGTAGGCGGAATGGAGATTTTTATGTCACCAATGCGATAGTCGTTTTTCATACTATCCTTACCAGAAATACAGGGTACACCATAGGCCACCGTGTAGTCATAAAGTGCCTGATTGGCCCGCACCAATTGGGCCAGCTTATAGTCCCCATCAGGGTTTTTGTCCGACAAAATGGGATCACACCAACAGAAGTTGTCTAACGCGGCCATGTGTTTAAGGCTCCCCCCCACGCAGATGGCATTGCGGACTGCCTCATCTAGGGCACAGGCGGCCATGTGATAGGTGTCTATGTCACCGTAGCGGGGACAGATACCATTGGCCACCACAACGCCTTCATAGCTGTCCAAAAGGGGCCTGACAATAGCGGCATCGCTGGGGCCGTGATTCCACACCCCAACCAGCGGCTTTAAGGCACTGCCCCCCTGCACTTCATGATCGTATTGTCTGACCACATCTTCTTTACTGCAGATATTCAAACGACCAAGCATGGTCTTTAGGGTTTCGGTCAAATCTTTTGGACAGGGAAAGTCAGGCTCAGGATGTTTAGGAGGTGTCCACTTGGCCACCATTTCCTTTTTGGGCACACCATTATGTAAAAATTCTAGGTCTAAATAAAGTACGGTCTTACCATCATAAATCACATGGAACTTACCGGTATTAGTAAATCTACCCAAAACCGTGGCCTCTACATCCATCTTTTTGGCCAGCTCCAAAAATTCCTCTAAATGCTCTTCTGGCACGGCTAGGGTCATCCGCTCTTGGGATTCAGAGATGAGAATCTCCCAAGGGTCTAGGCCGGCGTATTTCAAGGGTGCCTTGTCTAAATACAGCTCTGCCCCACCAGACTCCCTAGCCATCTCTCCCACCGAACAGGAAAGGCCTCCGGCCCCATTGTCGGTAATGGAGTTATACCAACCCTTATCTCTAGCAATGAGCAAAAAGTCAAACATCTTCTTTTGCGTGATAGGATCACCAATCTGCACGGCCGTTACCGGTGAACCTTCATGCAGTTCTTCAGAAGAAAAGGTGGCACCGTGGATACCATCCTTGCCAATACGTCCACCAGTCATGACAATGTAGTCTCCTGGCTTGGCTTGTTTTTTATAACTGGGCTCCCCGTTTATCTCTGCCGGCATAATGCCACCCGTACCGCAATAAACTAAAGGTTTACCTAAGTAGCGATCATCAAAAACAATACAGCCATTAACCGTGGGAATACCACTTTTGTTTCCGCCGTGTTCCACTCCTTCCCTCACGCCCTCAAAGATACGCCGGGGGTGTAAGAGCCTTGGTGGAAGGGTCTTGTTATAAAAGGGAGAGGCAAAGCAAAAGACATCAGTGTTAAAGATGAGTCTTGCTCCCTTACCTGTCCCAAAGGGATCACGGTTGACACCAACAATACCAGTCAAGGCGCCACCATAGGGATCAAGGGCAGAAGGAGAATTATGTGTCTCTACCTTAAATACCAGATTCCAGCTTTCATTAAATTTAATCACGCCGGCATTGTCCTTAAATACCGAAAGACAAAAGTCATCTTTACCCTTTTCTTTTCGTATACGCTCGGTAGAACCACGAATGTATGTATCAAACAGACTGTCTATAGTCGTTGTCTGACCGTTTTCATCGGTGTATTGGATGACGCCATTAAAGATCTTGTGCTTGCAGTGCTCAGACCAGGTCTGGGCAATGGACTCTAGCTCCACATCCGTAACCCGCTCATCCAATCCTACCCTCTCCCGCTCGGCAATGACGGCCGGATCGGCAAAATAGCGTTGGATGGTCTTCATTTCCTTTAAATCCAAGGCCAAAAGCCGTTCTTTACTAAGGGCCAAAAGCTCCTCATCACTCATCAGGCTCAAATTATAACGCTCTACCATCGGCTCCTTAACCAGCTTTACCTTGGGCACATAATAGAGCACACTACCATCCCACTTGGCCCGTTCGGTGATGTGGTAGCGATGAATAAGGGTATTGGCCAGAAGTTCGGTGGCAATGCGTTCTACAGCGTCTTTATCAAGATTTCTACCATTTAGGAGATAAAGAGTAGAAGTATAAACCTTTTCTTCTGGTTTTAAGGTCTTGCCTAGGCGCCATTCTATTGCTTCTTTAGCCGTTTTACCCACATTGTCAGTTACCCCTGGTTTAAAACCTACCTCTATCATCCAGTCAAAATCAGTATAAAGGGGCCGATCAATGGCATAGTCCTGAATAACAGGATCGCTAAAGGGCCCGCTGGCAATGAGCTCTATTTCTTCCTTGGTAAGCTCGGCATCTATGGTATAGACAAAGACCGTCCTCACCCGTTCTACCGGAATGTCCAAAAAATTACGGATTTTTTTAGTAATCTTCTCGCCCTGGGCATCCCTTATATTGGGTTTAAAACCGACCTCTATGCGTGACGGCATCTTCCTCTCCCTTCCATAAACAAAATATGCCATTGTGATGCTTAGGATGAAAATCATTTAACAAAATACTGCTTGCCGGCCGACCCGGCACAAGCATCATTTCTACCTCTATTATTTCCCCTTCTTTTTTCTCTAAATAGGGAGTAATTAGATCAGAAACGGCGGTATAATCCTTACCGTCGCAATAAATTTCTGTCAAAACCTGCCAAAAATCAGCCAACTCTGAGCAAGGATAGGAAAAATAAAGGGTATAAACCTTAAAAGGCACTTCCTTTAAAAGCTTCTTCACATAGTGATGGATCACTTCATCGTCGGTTATGCAGATGGGGAAATTCATTTCTGCCTTTTTTAATAAAAGAGAAAAGGCAAACAGGATCTTGTCCACAAACTGCCGTAGACCTTCATCAGGATGGACATAATCAAGGTTAAATTCTGGCAAAGGAGGAACTTTTATCTCAGAGGGCGCATCAAGAATTTCCTTTAAACTCTCTTCCTGCTCCTTCACTTTTTGCAAGCTCTGATAAAGGGTACGAATGGCACTGCTATATTCCTGAGCCAGGTATAAAAAGAGGGCGCTTATAACCTCTGGCGGCAATTTCTCATCCTCTTTTTCTACCATTCCTCCACGCAACATGCGGATCAAAAGGGTTACCTTTTCTTCGTCTGGACTAGGTGGAGGAGCATGTTTAATATACTCCAAAAAGCTTTTGTCCGTGTACATTTGCTGAAAGATTTGATACTGACTTAATAAGGCCCTAAACTTATCTTGCCAATCCTCAGGTAAAGGATCCCAAAATTTAGCTTGGGATACGACAAAACGAGGTCTTATCCCGCGGGGTGCAAATAAATACAACTTCGTAAAACAGGAGGCTATTTTATTAAGTTGCGGTGTATCTAGCGTAAGATATGGATAATAAAGGACTTGCATGGCAATTATGATACTCTATCCCTCTGGGGCTGACAAGGGGAATGTGCTAAAAATGATAACTTTTCTCTTGCCAAAAAAAATTTTTTGTGCTAGGGAATTGACAAGACTGTTTTGAATCCTTAATAATAGGGCTGAATTTAAAAAAGGAGGAAAAATCATGACAAAGGCGGAATTGGTCTCAAGATTGGCTCATAGAACAGGGTTGAAAAAGGTAGATGTAGACAAAGTAGTAAGTGCTTTTTTGGAAGAAGCTAAAGAAATCCTAAAAGAAGAAGGCAAGCTTACCTTAACGGGATTTGGCACTTTTCGGGTGGTAGAAAGGGCAGCCAGAGAAGGACGTAATCCGCAAACAGGTGAACCAATTAAGATTCCTGCCACTAAAGTTGTTCGTTTCAAACCTGGTAAAGATTTAAAAAATCTTTTTGGCTAAAAAATTTCTCCCCCTCTAAGGTTGAGGGGGAGAAAACGGGTTATTTTTTCTCTTGACGGAGATATTCTCTTACAAGCTTGATAGCACAATACTTACCACACATGGTGCACACATCTGTTACTTTAGGCACGCTTGTTTGGCGGTAATAGGCGGCCTTTTGGGGATCTATAGAAAGTTTTATCTGGGTCTCCCAGTCTAGTTTTCCTCTTGCCTTGGCCATTTGGGTATCCCTCTCCCAGGCTTTAGGATTGCCTTTAGCCAGGTCGGCTGCATGAGCTGCTATTTTGGCTCCAATTACTCCCTCTCTTACGTCCTCTACTGTAGGCAAACGCAAGTGCTCAGCCGGGGTAACATAACACAAAAAGTCTGCCCCTGCCCAGGCAGCTAGGGCCCCGCCAATGGCAGCGGCAATGTGGTCGTAACCAGCAGCAATGTCGGTCACCAAGGGCCCAAGGACATAAAAAGGCGCTCCCTTGCATAACTTCTTTTCCAAAAGGATATTAGCCTCAATCTGGTTTAAAGGCACATGCCCAGGTCCTTCTATCATTACCTGCACTCCCGCCTTCCAGGCCTGCTCGGCCAATTCACCCAAAAGAATTAACTCCTGCACTTGCGCCCTATCCGTGGCATCAGGCAAAGAACCTGGTCTTAATCCATCTCCCAGACTTAAGGTTACATCGTGCTTGGCAGCAATTTCCAATAAACGATCATAATGTTCATAAAGAGGGTTCTCTCTCTCATTGTAAATCATCCAGGTAGCCAAAAAGGCACCTCCACGACTGACAATATTGGTCAAACGCCCCTGTCTGCGTAGGCGTTCTAAAGACTGCAAGGTTACCCCACAATGCACGGTCATAAAGTCTACGCCGTCTTTAGCCTGCTTTTCAATTACGGCAAAGATATCATCCACGCGCATCTTGACAATGCCGCCTTTTTGTTGGGCAATTTCAATGGCGGCCTGATAAATAGGGACCGTGCCAAAGGGCACAGGTGTTTCTTTTAATAACCGCCTGCGAATGGTGTCTAAGTCTCCACCGGTGCTTAAATCCATGATGGCATCGGCCCCTACCTCTAGGGCCGCTTTTAACTTGGCTAACTCTTCTTCTACATCTATGTGATCAGAAGAGGTGCCGATATTGGCGTTAACCTTTACGCTTAAACCCTCTCCAATACCTACTGGACGTTTTAGCTCCCGGTTTTTATTAGCCGGGATGACTACTTTACCGGTGGCCACCCTTTCTAACAAGTCCTCAACGGCTACTCCTTCTTCAGCAGCCACGGCCTGCATTTGGGGACTTACAATCCCCTTTTTAGCTAAAGCAATTTGGGTTTCAGCCATCTTTAAAGACCTCCTTTGCCAAGGAAATAACTTTATCTATCACATCTGCTGGATTTTTCCCAAGCACCCTGATCATCGGTTCTTTACCTATATCCCCCTTATCATAAATAAGATCCGGTATATCTTCCCTTACCGCCTGTTCGGTCAGCCAGGGAAGAGTTTTGCCTTCTATTTGTTTTGTTTCGGGTGCCTCCTCTGTGCGGGAGACCTCCTTTATTTTATAACCCAAATTTTGCCCCTTTTCTATCACCACCGGCAAATATTTTATATTCATCGCCGCCCGCATGTTTTGGTCATATTCCATTGCCTTTAAGACCACGCTGGCCATGTGCCTAGACACACCAAAGGCAGGTAGAGCACAGGCACAAACTCTATCTTCCACTACCGTTAGGCGGCCAGGAAAACCAGCTACTTCTTGATAATCCCTAGCGTAAGGCAAGGCATAGACCAAATTACTGCGCACTTCAGGAATAAGTTTGGCCACTTCTTTAACCGCCTGCAATCGTTTTAAGGCCCCCTTTAAAGCCTCTATGACCTCATATCTGGCCAGCTGCTGTTTAATATGGGCACAAGGGTTAGATAAAAGACTGCCCTTTCCTACTCCGATTGCTCCATCTACGGCCAGGGTAATAAACCTTTTGGCCTGCGTAATGGCCTCTGTCAAAGAATACCCTTTTGCCAAAAAGGTCGTAATCGCACTGCTATACACGCAGCCCGTGCCATGAACTGGCTTGGTCTGTTTTTTCTCTACTTTCCAGAAATAAAAATCCTGGCCATCAAAAAGTACATCTACAGGTTTATCTAAATCTCCACCTGTAATAAGAACAGCCTTTGACCCTAAATTGAACAACTCTTTAGCTGCCTCTTTCATCTCAGCCTCATCTCTAGGTACCTTCCCCCAAAACACGCCTGCTTCTTCTCGGTTTGGGGTAATTAAACTGGCCAAAGGGAAAAGCCTTTTGCTAATTTCTTCCCAGGCAGGCGTAAGGACAAATGCATTTTTGGCCTTGATTACCGGATCAATGACCACATACTTAGGTTTAATCCGTTCCAATTGCTGGGCAATGATTTCCACTGTTTCACTATCAGGAATCATTCCAATCTTAACTGCATCAATCCTTATATCCTCAACTAAGGCCTCTAGTTGGGCACTCAAGACAGACTTATCTACGGCCACCCAGTTTTTCACTCCCGTCGTATCCTGCACTGTTAAGGCTGTAGCCACTGTTAGACCTGTCTCACCTAAGAGCGTAACCGTTTTTAGATCGGCCTGCAGCCCTGCCCCACCGGTAGGATCAAAACCAGCAATGATCAAGATATTCATAAATAAAGCTTACCCTGCCCTCTTAAAGTTGTCAATTGCACATCCTGGCATTATCAGGTAAAACATAAAGTTATGTTTGGAAAATATAGGCTCATTTCATATCATATTTTAAAGGAAATCATTACTTATTTTTCCCTCAGTTGTCTGGTCTTCTCCTTTCTCTTTTTGATGGGTAAAATTTTTGATCTTACTCGGCTCATTATCGTTCACCATGTAAAGGTGGACATTATCTTAAAGCTGCTCTTTTATACTCTCCCTTACTTTTTCTCCTACATTATCCCTATTTCTGCCCTCTTAAGTACCTTACTTACCTTTCTGCGTCTGACTCAAGATAAAGAATACATTGCTTTAAAAACCACTGGCATTAGTCCCAAAATACTCTTAAGGCCTTTAATCCCCTTTGCCTTTTTTTGTCTCTTTTCCACCCTCTTTATCACCAGCCTTGGCATTCCCTGGGGTAGCGGGGCGGCAAGGGATTTAGTCTTTAAAATTACGCAACAGCAGGCTGAAATTACAATAAGACCGGGGGTATTTAATGATCGCCTTCCCGGAATCATCATTTATGTCGGTGCCCTTAAAAATAGACATTTTCAGAATATCTTCATTTATGACGAAAGAAAAAAGGAAAAGGGTTTTCATACGGGTCAGACCATTATTGCCCGGCTGGCCACGCTTAAGAAGGAAGGAAACAAGATCATTTTTCACTTGCAAGACGGCTGCATCTTAAAGACAGAGAAGAACAAAAACGGTCAGGTGGAAACCCATTTCTTAAGTTATCAAGACTATAACTTTACGCTAGACCTCCCTTCCACCCTCAAACACCGTCACAAAAACCCAAAGGAATACACCCCTTGGCAACTATGGCAAAGGATCAAGCAATTCCAAAGGCAGAAAAAAGATCCTACTACCTTTATCCTGGCCTTTCACCGTAAATTAAGTTTACCGGCAAGTGCCTTCATCTTTGTTTTCTTAGGCGCGGTGTTAGGATTAAAAGAAGAGGGAAAAAGGCGTTTGGGTGGAATCACCCTTGGCCTAGGCTGTTTTGTTCTATATCAATTGCTCTTTTCGGCCGCGAGTAGCCTTGGCGAAACCCATACCCTGCCCCCTCATTTAAGCCTATGGCTCCCCAACCTAGTCATGGCCGTTTTGACCATTTACCTTTGGCGGAGAGTGATCAATGGGTAAACTAATAGACCGCTATCTGGCCAAACACCTTTTATTTGCGTTTTTCCTATTGCTTACGGCCTTTGTATGTATTTATCTTATCTTTGATTTCTTTGAAAAAATAGACAACTTCTCGGAAGCCCATGTTAAGGGAACCCTCATCCTTACCTATTTTCTCTGCGCCCTACCTGGCATTATTAGTCAGATGTTGCCTGCTGCCTTCTTTCTAGCCGGCCTTATCAGTCTAAGTATCCTTAAAAAACACAACGAGCTTATTGCCCTGCAGGCCTCGGGTCTAAGCCCTTATCGCCTTGGTCTACCCTATCTTGTCTTGGGTATTTTAATTTCTGTAGGCCTCTTTTCCTTTAATGAATTTATTGTTCCCAAAACCCAGGCCATAAGTTCAGAGATATGGAATGTAAAGGTAGAAAAAAAGGAAACAAGAGGGGGATACATTCAAGAAAGGATTTGGTTAAGAGGAAAGAACAGTATTTATCAGATTGACATGGTAGACTTAAAACATAATGTCTTACGCGGCGTAACCATCTATTTCTTCTCGCCAGATTTTCGGCTAGAAAGGCGCATAGACGCTCAAAAGGCCGTTTGGGATGAAAAAAGAAGTACCTGGATTTTCTATCAGGGCGTGGAAGAAACTGTGGGCTCACAGGGGAAAATCAAGACTACATATTTTCACCAAAAGGTCTTACATTTCAAAGAAACGCCAAAAGACTTTTGTTTTCTACAGATGAATTATCAAGAATTGAACATATGGAAGCTAAAACGGTATGTAGATCAACTTAAGAGGCAGGGCTATGATGCCACGCCTTATCAAGTGGATCTATGGCAACGCACTGCCATGCCACTAACTCCTTTTATCTTGATCCTCTTAGGTCTAGGACTGATTTTTAAGGAGAAAGAAGTCAAGATTACCCACACCATTGCCTTAGGTATCTTCATTGCCTTTCTCTTCTGGGTCATCCAGGCTCTCTTTCTAGCTTTAGGAAAGGGAGGACACCTCCACCCTGCCCTCGCTGCTTGGATCCCGAATGTGTTGTTTGGCCTTTGGGGAATGTTACTTTTGAAATACTCTGGAGAGTAAAAAATAAAAAAGTCCCGGCAGCGACCTACTCTCCCACGGGGGTAACCCCGCAGTACCATCGGCGCTGGAGGGCTTAACTTCCGAGTTCGGAATGGGATCGGGTGTGGCCCCTCCGCTATAGCCACCGGGACATGAACGGAAATTTATAAACTTGAGAATATGGAAGACACGGTTTTAGTTTCTTGTAGTCAAGCCGCACGGCCGATTAGTACCGCTCGGCTTCACCCATTGCTGAGCTTCCACCTGCGGCCTATCAACCTCGTAGTCTCCGAGGGGCCTTCAGGGACAACCCTTTCGGGTTGTCACGGGAGACCTTATCTTGGGGTGGGCTTCCCGCTTAGATGCCTTCAGCGGTTATCCCGTCCGCACATGGCTACCCGGCACTGCCACTGGCGTGACAACCGGTACACCAGAGGTGCGTCCCTCCCGGTCCTCTCGTACTAGGGAGGGCTCCCCTCAAGTCTCCTGCGCCCGCGGCAGATAGGGACCAAACTGTCTCGCGACGTTTTAAACCCAGCTCACGTACCCCTTTAACGGGCGAACAGCCCGACCCTTGGGACCTTCTCCAGCCCCAGGATGGGATGAGCCGACATCGAGGTGCCAAACCTCCCCGTCGATGTGGACTCTTGGGGGAGATCAGCCTGTTATCCCCGGCGTACCTTTTATCCGATGAGCGACGGCCCTTCCATGCGGAACCGCCGGATCACTAGGGCCTGCTTTCGCACCTGCTCGGCTTGTGGGCCTCGCAGTCAAGCCCCCTTATGCCCTTGCACTCAACGGCGGGTTTCCAATCCGCCTGAGGGGACCTTTGCGCGCCTCCGTTACCCTTTAGGAGGCGACCGCCCCAGTCAAACTACCCACCTAACACTGTCCCTGGACCGGATAACGGCCCTAGGTTAGGATCCTAGACTAGGAAGGGTGGTATTTCAAGGGTGGCTCCACGGGAACTGGCGTCCCCGCTTCCCAGCCTCCCACCTATCCTACACATCCTAGCCCAAAATCCAATGTTAGGCTGTAGTTAAGGTGCACGGGGTCTTTCCGTCTAGCCGCGGGTAGATCGCATCTTCGCGACCACTACAATTTCACCGGGTCCCTGGTCGAGACAGCGCGGCGATCGTTACGCCATTCATGCAGGTCGGAACTTACCCGACAAGGAATTTCGCTACCTTAGGACCGTTATAGTTACGGCCGCCGTTTACCGGGGCTTCGGTTCAGAGCTTCGCCCCCGAAGGGGCTAACCCTTCCCCTTCACCTTCCGGCACCGGGCAGGCGTCAGTCCCTATACGTCGTCTTACGACTTAGCAGAGACCTGTGTTTTTAGTAAACAGTCGCCACCGCCTCTTCGCTGCGACCCCCTCGGGCTCCAGGAGCAAGTCCCTTCACCCTAACGGGGCACACCTTCTCCCGAAGTTACGGTGCCAATTTGCCGAGTTCCTTGACCAGGGTTCTCCCGCGCGCCTTGGGGCATTGTACCCCCGCCTACCTGTGTCGGTTTGCGGTACGGTCAGCAGAGTGACTCCCTAGAGGCTTTTCTTGGCAGTGTGGGCTCACCCACTTTGTGGCCCGAAGGCCTCGTACTCGGCTCTCGGCGTTAATGAGGTCCCGGATTTGCCTAGGACCTCCGCCTACCACCTTGAACCGGGACATCCAGCACCCGGCTGGGCTACCCTCCTGCGTCCCCCCATCGGTAATAACGCCACTCTGCTGGGGCCGGAATATTAACCGGCTTCCCATCACCTACGCCTTTCGGCCTCGGCTTAGGGGCCGCCTAACCCTGGGCAGACGAGCTTTACCCAGGAAACCTTAGGCTTACGGCGAGGGAGATTCTCACTCCCTTTATCGTTACTCATGCCAGCATAATCACTTCCAGCACCTCCACCGGTCCTCTCGGTCCGGCTTCACAGGCAACTGGAACGCTCCCCTACCGCTCGGAGGCAGCAACGCTGCCTCCGAACCCGCAGCTTCGGCGGCGTGCTTAAGCCCCGCTATATTTTCGGCGCAGAACCGCTCGACCAGTGAGCTGTTACGCTTTCTTTAAAGGATGGCTGCTTCTAAGCCAACCTCCTGGCTGTCTAAGCGGTTCCACCTCCTTTACCACTTAGCACGCACTTTGGGGCCTTAGCTGGCGGTCTGGGTTGTTCCCCTCTCGTCCGTGGATTTTATCACCCACGGGCTGACTCCCACGCTAGGGATAGCGGCATTCGGAGTTTGGATGGGTTTGGTAGCCGGTTAAGGCCCCTAGCCCAACCAGTGCTCTACCACCGCTACCCAACGCGTGAGGCTATACTGAAATATATTTCGGGGAGAACCAGCTATCACCAGGTTTGATTAGCCTTTCACTCCTATCCACAGCTCATCCGACAGGTTTTCAACCCTGACCGGTTCGGGCCTCCATCCGGTTTTACCCGGACTTCACCCTGGCCATGGATAGATCACCTGGCTTCGGGTCTACTCCCGGCGACTAAACGCCCTGTTAAGACTCGCTTTCGCTACGGCTTCGCCTCACGGCTTAACCTCGCCGCCGAGAGTAACTCGCTGGCTCATTATGCAAAAGGCACGCGGTCAGGCAGTGCCTCCCAAAGGAGGCATAGCCCTTCCACAGCTTGTAGGCAGACGGTTTCAGGTTCTATTTCACTCCCCTCCCGGGGTTCTTTTCACCTTTCCCTCACGGTACTGGTGCGCTATCGGTCAGCGGGGA
>Ga0256842_1000003_pt1:0-140000 | contig 231487 bp, 230 predicted proteins | sample 4559240metaG_FD_185973 | JGI IMG/M metagenome (GOLD analysis project Ga0256842, IMG submission 185973) | Hydrothermal vent microbial communities from Guaymas Basin, Mexico - 4559-240 | ecosystem: Environmental > Aquatic > Marine > Hydrothermal vents | place: Mexico: Guaymas Basin... | reverse complement strand
TCTCTTTCCAAAGAGCGAGGTATTAAATAAGCCTTTTTAGGTTCCTTGTCAAGGGGGCTTTCAAAACTTTCTTCTCTCTCAAACAGCCACCTTCAAAAGAGCAGGCTAATAGATAAACCCTTTTGTCTTAGCTGTCAAGGGGAGAAATTTAAAAAATTTTAAATTTTTTATTATGTATCCTAAAAGGCAATCAAAAACAGCTCTCTTACTTTCCCCTTGCCAAATGTCCTTAAATGAGCCAATAAATAACACAGGGAGGTTTGGTGATGGGTATGTTTAAGGTTTGCAGCTTTAATGTAAATTCCATTAAGGCCAGGATTGATTTGGTCATCAAGTGGCTTGAAAAGAGGGAAAAGGACATTGATGTTTTGTGTTTGCAGGAATTAAAGGTAAGGGATGAAAACTTTCCTTTTCAAGCCTTTGAGGAATTAGGTTATAAGTGTGCCGTATTTGGACAAAAGGCATATAATGGAGTGGCTATCTGTGCCAAAGATGAGATGGAAGCAATTAGAAAGGGTCTTGGAGATGAATATTGGGATCGGCAAAAACGGGTTATTGCCGCTAAAATAAAGGATATTAACATCGTCAATGTTTATGCACCCCATGGGGATATAAGGGGAGAAGAAAAGTATTTTTATAAGCTAAAGTTTTATGAAAAGTTGGTGGAATATTTGGATACCCATTATCGTCCCGACTCTCCACTTATTGTTGTGGGGGATATGAATGTGGCCAGAGATGACATAGATGTTTATGACCCTGAACTCCTAAAGGACACTATCGGCACCATGCCTGAAGAGAGGGAAGCCTTTAATAAACTTTTAGATTGGGGGCTGATAGATGCCTTTCGCTTTCTTTATCCAGACAAGCGCCAGTTTACTTGGTGGGATTATATCGGGGGAAAGATTTGGAAGGACGAGGGAATGCGGATTGATTATATCCTCATTACTCCCTCCCTCAAAGATAAGCTAAAAAATATTCTTGTTGACCTCTGGCCAAGAAGAAGACGCAGCCCCAAGCCCTCTGACCACGCCCCACTTATCGGGGAGTTTGAGTTATAGTTTACCAAAACTCTGGCTTTGGGGTACGGGAAAGGAGTTCCTTTAACCCATCTAAAGGTGACTTTTCTCGATAAAGAATTTCATAAATCTTACTCACAATGGGCATTTCTGTCTCTTCCCTTTGAGCCAACCTATAGGCTGCTTTACTCGTCTTTACCCCTTCTGCCACCATGCGCATGGAGTTTAAGATGTCTGTAATCCTTTCACCCTTACCCAGACGTCTGCCTACGGTGTAGTTGCGGCTAAGCGTACTGGTGCAGGTCAAGACTAAATCCCCCAGCCCAGAAAGACCGGCAAAGGTCTGAGGATGAGCTCCTAGCCTTTGCCCCAAGCGGGACATCTCTACCAATCCCCTCGTAATCAAGGCCGCTCTGGCATTGGCTCCTAGACCAAGGCCATCACAAATCCCAGCGGCAATGGCCATGACGTTCTTTAAAGACCCTCCTAATTCTACGCCCAAGACATCACTATGGGTATACACACGAAAATAAGCAGTAGAAAAAAGCCTTTGCACCAATGCAGCCACATCCTTATCGGCCGAGGCAACAGTAACGGCCGTAGGCAGTTTGGCAGCCACTTCTTTGGCAAAACTGGGCCCGGAAAGCACGGCATATTGAAAGGATATCTCCTTTAATACATCCTTTGTTACCCCAGACATAGTCAAAAGGCTTTCATTTTCAATCCCCTTAGTGGCACTGATAAGCAAACAGTCCTTTTCTAAATAGGGTTTCATCTGGGTTAATATCTCTCTAAAAATATGCGAAGGCACGACCATCAGGATTATTTTTTGCCCTTTAAGAGCCGCTGATAAAGAGCGGGTAGGTAAGATATTTTCAGGCAGTTTTACGCCTGGCAGATAAAAGACATTTTCCCTGTAGTGCATGATTTTTTCATAGGTCTCCTTACCGTGCACCCAAAGCCTTACTTCTAAACCCTTTTCTGCCAAAAGCAGGGCTAAGGCCGTACCCCAACTTCCGGCACCAATAATCGCAATAGATTGCATCTCTTAATCCCTCTTTGGGAAGCTTACCGGACAAGTAGGCATTTCCTTTGCCCCGAAGAGCACGGCATGTTCACTCATCATACACCGGTTCATCACCACCTTTATCCCTGCCTTGGCCCAGGCCTCGGCTGCCTCCCAGTTCTCAATCCCTGCCTGCATCCAGGCCACCTTTGGCTTCACAGCTAGTACCTCATTTAGGTGCACAATCACCCGTTTTGAGGCACGAAAAATGTCTACTACATCTATAGACTCAGGAATTTCGGTAAGTTTGCGATAGACTTTTTCTCCTAAAATGTTATCATATTTGGGATTGACCGGAATGATTTTATACCCTGCTTTTTGCAGATAAGAGGCCACACGGTAACTAGGAGAATCTGGATCATTTTTTAGGCCAATAACGGCGATGGTTTTTGCCTCTGAAAGAATCTGCTTAATTTTTTCTGCGTCCCCAATAATATTTTTACGCCACATCTTTATCCTCCTTTATTCTTCAAGCCTCGGGTCTAAGGCATCCCTTATGGCTTCTCCTAAAAGGTTATAGGCCAAAACGGTCAATAAGATGGCGAGGCCAGGGAAAACCGAAAGCCACCAGGCGATTTCCAAGTTATCTTTACCTGCCGTAAGCATGTTTCCCCAGCTTGGGGTAGGTGGTTGCACACCAATGCCCAAAAAGCTTAGGGCAGCCTCTGTCAGAATTGCCCCAGGAATGCCCAAGGTGGCAGAAACAAGGATTGGAGCCATGGCATTGGGCAAAAGGTGCTTAAAAATAATACGCAGATCACTTGCCCCTATGGCCTTGGCTGCCAAGACAAAGTCTCTCTCCTTTAGACTTAAAAACTCCGCCCTGACCAATCTGGCCACCCCCATCCAGCTAGTCAGGCCAATGACAATCATGATGTTCCAAATACTTGGTTCCAAAAAGGCCACCACCGCCAGAATGAGAAAAAAACTGGGGAAACAAAGCATGATGTCCACCAGACGCATGATCACTGCGTCTACCAAACCGCCATAATATCCCGCCAAGGCCCCCAAAAAGGTGCCAATAACCGTGGCAATACCCACGGCCACAAAGCCTACCTTTAAAGAAATACGAGAACCATAGATGAGCCGTGATAGGACATCCCGGCCCAGCATGTCTGTGCCTAAGGGATGTTCTAAAGAAGGAGGCATAAGCACTGCCTTTACATCAATGGCCACAGGGTCATAAGGCACAATCAAAGGAGCCAAAAAAGAGAGGAGAAAAAGAGCAAGTAAAAAAATGGCTGCGGCCATGCCCAATTTGTTGCTCTTAAATCGTTCCCAAAACTGACTCCACATTACTCTACCCTAATTCTTGGATCTACCAGCGCATAACTGATATCAGCAAGCAAATTACCCAATAAGGTCAACCCTGCCCCGATGACCAAACAGCCCATGATTGTAGGATAATCTCTGGCCATCACACTGGCATAAAAGAGTTGACCCATGCCTGGAATGGCAAAGATGGATTCAAAGATAACGCTACCGCCAATCAGCCCTGGCACAGACAGACCTAAAATAGTAATGACCGGCAAAAGGGCGTTTTTAAGGGCATGTTTGTAAATGACCGTCCTTTCTGGCAACCCCTTGGCCCGGGCGGTAAGAATATAGTCCTGTCTGATCACCTCTAGCATAGACGAACGCACAAAACGGGAAAGCCCTGCTAGTCCGCCAAAGGCAGAGACAAAAACCGGCAAGATTAAATGTTTGGCCTGATCCCAAAACTTACCCCAGGCAGAGAGAGTCTGATAGTCAAGAGACTTTAACCCTGAAATGGGTAACCACCCCAGTTTTATGCCAAAAAGGAGCATCAGCAAAAGGGCCAACCAGAAACCAGGGGTGGCGTAGCCAATAAAGACAAATATAGTGGTAATCTTATCAAAAAGGCTGTTGTGCTTCACGGCCGAAAGTACCCCTAAAGGCAGGGCTACAATGAAGATAAGAAACATAGAAAGGACATTTATTTTAATAGTGATGGGCAACCGTTCTTTTATCTTTACCCAGACAGGCCGAGCATCTGGAGTAAAACTGCGGCCAAAGTCTAAGTGTGTAAGTCTTTTTAACCAGAGCCAATACTGAACATAAAGGGGTTTATCCAAATTATACAACTTGCGTAACCGTTGTTGAAACTCAGGTGAGACCTTAGGGTTAAATTGGGTATAAATATCGGTCGGGCTACCTGGGGCGAGGTGAATAACAATAAAAGAGATAATGGTAATCCCCAAAAAGAGAGGAATCATAAACACAATGCGGCGTATAAGATAAAACAGCATGTTTTAAGAATATGCTTAAAACGGCAATTTGGCAAGCAGTTGTCCTTAACTCCTGCATAAAAAATCAGAAAGAACACAAACGTGGAATATAAAAGTTTTTTGAATACCTCACGCCCTAATTGACAGATAGATAAATATGATTTATGCTTCTTTAATCCAGGTTTTATCTGGATGATTTTTAAATTTTTAGGAGGTTAAGTATGAAGGTTGAAAATGATGCAGTCGTAGAGATCGAGTATACGGTAACGCTCGACTCTGGAGAGGTAGTGGAAGGAAAGGACCAGCCAGCTCGGTATTCTTTCATCTTTGGCAGAGGACAAATCTTTCCGGCCCTAGAAGAACAGCTTAGAGGATTAGATGTAGGTGACACAACTGAAGTTACTTTAAGTCCAGAAGAAGGATTTGGCCAACCTAGACCTGAATTAATGCGTGAGGTACCTTTATCTGAATTCCCACCTGACTTAGAGATTGAAGTAGGGCACATGTATCGCACGATGGATGATAAGGGTAATCCAATGTATTTTTCTATAAAAGAGAAAAAGGAAGACACAGCTGTGCTTGATTTTAATCATCCTCTGGCGGGTGAAAACCTCCACTTTAAGGTACGCATTGTCAATGTCCGTCCGGCTACAATTGAAGAGCTAGCCGAGGTATCTTCTATCTGTATTCCTGGTGGTGGCTGTTCTTCTTGTAATGGTTGTGGTTAAGTAGAAACGACAAAGGGGGTTTTAAAGGCCCCCTTTGTATTTTTTTATTCGTTCATGCCTAGCTGTTTTTCCCTCAACACTGATCAAGCCTTAGACCTTTCTATTTAACTCAGCGTCAGAAGGGCGAATGTAAAAGGGCACAACAGCAATGGGATCTGCGTTTTCTCCTTGGGCAAGAGCTTCTTGGGCTAGACGGGCGATGGTTTGAGGATGAATGCGCTGCAATTGAGCAGGAGGAAAGAGGCAGCGGTCTTTCATTTTCTCTTTAATAATCTCCTGATAAACATCCACCCCAGTACCGGCAAAGATGGTTTTGCGTCTTAGACCCTTCAAGAGAGATTCTGGGGTAATGGATTGGTAGTCTGAGATACGTTTAATCTGACCATCCTTTGCTTCATAAAAGGCGGTAAAGATTTGCCTTTTACGGGCATCTATAATAGGACAAATAAGATAAGACGTATAGGGAAAATTGTGGGCAATGGCATCTAAACCGTTTATACCGATTAAAGGTTTGTTCAAGGCATAGGCTAAGCCCTTGGCTGTCGCTACCCCAATCCTTACCCCCGTAAAGCTACCAGGGCCTTTAACGACAGCAAAGAGATCTATAGTATCTAGAGTTATATTAGCAAAATCAAGCAGGGCCTTTAAGGTGTTAATCAAACGCTGATTATGCGTAAGGGGCAGGTTTAGATCAAACTGCCCTACTAAGACATTATCTTCCACTAAGGCCACACTTCCCAAATTAGTCGTTGTGTCAATGGTGAGAATCCTCATGGTAAGGGCGTTTTTTTAAGAATACGCAAGATATCATTATACATGACGATAAGCATAAGGAAAACCAGGATGGCAATGCCCATCTTTTGGGTAATTTCTATCGTCTTCATGCTCAAAGGCCTTCTTCTAATGGCCTCTACCGCAAACAGAACTAAATGTCCTCCATCTAAGACAGGTAGGGGAAAGAGATTGATAATTCCCAGATTGATGGAGAGTAAGGCAGCAAAGGAAAAGAGGGCCGCCAATCCAGCCTTGGCCTCCTGTGTTGTTAGCTGCACAATGCCAATAGGACCGGCCAACATCCGGAGGGACAGCTTCCCTAAAATTAGGTTTTTTAAAGTAATGACCGTCATCTTGGTAGTCATCCAAGTCTGTTTTATTCCCTCTAGACAGGCCGAAAGGGGATTAAGGCGTTCAATCTTAATTTCCCCAGCGGCAATGATCCCAATGACCGGCCTTTGTACCTCTTCTCCCAAGAGGGTCTTCATCTTTTCTATTTTAGGGATAACGGTAATTTTTAGGATTTTCTCTCCCCTTTTTACCGTCAATACAAGGGAATTAATCCCCTGTCTTTTAATCATCTCTGCCAGCTCATTCCAGCTTTTGACCGGCCTATTATTAATGGCAATAACCATGTCTCCCTTTTTTAGCCCCGCAGCCGCAGCTGGTGAATTAGGTTGAATATTCCCTATCTTAGGCAACATTACTGGTTTGCCGGCCAAGAGAAAGATAAAAATAAACACCACCATGGCAAAGAGGAGGTTGAAGAGTGGACCTCCGACTACAATCAAGGCGCGTTTCCAGACGGGCTGAAAATAAAAGGCCCTGTGTTTCTCTTGTTCAACAACAAATTCTTGGGGAGATTCACCAAGTAGTTTGACATATCCACCTAAAGGAAAGGCAGAAAGAATATATTCAGTTTCGCCCCATTTCTTCCCAATTAATTTAGGACCAAAGCCAAGGGAAAAGGTCTTGACCGTGACCCTACACAACCTGGCCATAAGAAAATGGCCCCACTCATGCACAAAAATCAATAAGCCCAAAATAATAATGGTCCAAATAATAGGCAATTTAAACCTCCATTATTAATTTTGATTGGTTATAACATAATTTTTTCGTTCTTACGAGCCCAATACTCTCTTTCAGATGGCAATTTTTTAAGGCGTAGGATAGGTTGCTTAGTTAGTTTTGAAAAGTTAATGACCTCTCCGGCAAGGTCAATGACTTCAGAACAAATGTCTATCAAAGCCCCGTCACTAGTAGCTACGAGCGGATAGGCACTCAAAAAACGCTCTGGTACAGGCACGGCCTCTGCTTTCCCTTTGAGACCGCATGCTTTTAAAAATTTCCTTGTAGTAGCAGCTAACTCTCCGCTACGGGAAAGGGGAGCGTCGTAATACCAATCTATTTGGGTAGGTTTATACAGAGAAAGCAAAGTAAGAATTACCTTTAAGGCCTTATATGTTGTCTTGCTTGGCCGATAACTGGCTGAGACACCAGCAATATCCCGAATAAATCCATCATCTGCCAAAAGTAGTATCCTGTTTTTTAAGGCACTTTCTACGGTAATAAGCACATTATGTCCGTCTATTCCTAAAATAGATCCTCGCAGCCGCCAAAGTCCCTGTTTCTTTTTCTGCCGTTTTTTAGCAGTTTCTGGGGCACATATGCTGCGGTTAAGTAATTGTCTTTGGTCTTTAGAAAGCTGATATTTATTACCTACCCATGTTAAGACCTGGTTTTTTTCATATCCTTGGCTGAGCAAATAACGCATATCTGCCACGGCCTTGGCTGGTATCTTTATCATTTGGTAAAGACAATCCACATATTTACTTCGTCGTAAATAATAGTGGGGTTTTGAATGCCCGCTTTTAAGGCAAGCTGATATAGTTTTTCTTGAGAAAACTCCCTTCGTCTTTTCGCTACCCGTTCTTCCCAGTCAGGATAAACAGTCTTTATCTTGACACGAATCTCTTCTTTTATTTCCTTTTTCCCAAATCCGCCGCCAATCATGGCCCGCCCACCAGGCCTTAATACCCGATAAACCTCTTTAAGTCCTTTTATCTTATCCTGCCAGAAGAAAAAAGAACCCCGACTACAAACAAGATCAAAGGTATGATTAGGAAAAGGTAAATTTAATGCATTACCACAACAGAGGTAAAGACGATAAAAATCAGCACCTTTTTCATGAAGAATTTCTTTGGCCAGCACAAGGGCCTTAAATTTGTTATCCAGGGCAAATACCCTCAGTTCTGATTGCTTCACCAATTCATAGGCCAAAAGACCAGGACCTGTACCTACTTCAAGAGCCATTCCTTGCCTGATGCCTAAGGTATTAATAATCTGCCTAGCTACTGCCGGATAGGCAGGAGCGAAAATTGTTTTGGCTACCTCGGCAAATTGTCGGATTTTGGCCTCTTCGTTCATTAGGTATCAAAGACAATAGTTCTATTTTCATAAACAATAATACGGTTTTCTAGGTGCATCTTAACCGCCCTTGCTAGCACCAGCTTTTCAATATCCCTGCCCTTACGGATCAAGTCCTGCACCGAATCCCGATGACTGACGCGTATAACATCCTGCTCTATAATGGGGCCTGCGTCTAATTCGGCCGTGACATAATGACTGGTAGCCCCTATGACCTTTACACCCCTCTCCCAGGCCTGATGATAGGGACGGGAACCGGCAAAGGCCGGTAAGAAGGAATGATGAATGTTGATGATCCTGTTGGGATAGCGGGCGACAAAGGTAGGAGTTAAGATCTGCATATACCGAGCCAAGACGATAAGGTCAATGGCGTGTTTTTCTAAAAGTTCAATTTCCTTCTGTTCTACGGCGGATTTGGTTTCTGGGGTGACCGGAAAGACATAAAAAGGAATACCAAAGGCCTCAGCGATGGGACGTAAGTCAGGATGATTACTGATAATGAGTTTAATATCCGATTGCAGATCGCCAGCTTGTTGTCTTAAAAGCAGTTCATATAAACAATGAGATGTCTTGGAGACAAAGATGGCCACCTTAGGCACATAATCGGCAAAGTGTAAGGCCCACTCCATCTCAAACCTTTGTGCCAAAGGAGCAAAAGCTTTGGGAATTTCAGACCGCGAAAGGTCAAAGTCATCTAGCTCCCACTCAATGCGCATAAAAAAACGGCCCTTTTGGGTATCAGTATATTGTTCGGCGTGGACGATATTACCGTTGTGCTCATAGATAAAGCGGGAGACTGAAGCAACAATACCTTTCTGATCTGGACACGAAAGTAACAAAATGGCGTGATTTTTTATATCCATAAAATTATATTGCCATGAACAAAAGAAAGGGTCAACGGCCTAGGCATAAGGAATGGAAGAGGCTATAATCTGGTTATGATAACTTCTCTGTAAAGGTTCAGACACTTCGGAGTGGCAATTAAGTGGAGGATGAGCAAATATACGTACAAAGTAAGGAAAGACAATGAAATTTAAATTTATCTGGGTGGGGCGCACAAGGGCAGATTATCTGGCTGAGGGTATAGAAGATTACTTAAGGAGAATTAAGCGCTATGTGCAGGTAGAGGTAAAAGAGGTAAAGGAGGAAAAGATAAAAAATATACCTGAAGCCATTATCAAGGCCAAGGAGGCAGAACGCATCAAGATGGCCTTTAAAACAGGTGAGTTTTTGATTGCCCTAGATGAAAGGGGAAGACAATTTTCTACCTCCTCTTTAGCCCAGTTTTTAAAAAAGTTACCTGCGCAAGGGTATAAGACCCTTACCTTCTTTTTAGGTGGGCCTTTAGGCCTTTCTCCAGAACTGTTAAAACAGGCCCATCTCTGCCTTTCTCTTTCTTCCCTCACTCTCACCCATGAGATGGCACGGCTGGTACTTTTAGAGCAACTCTACCGCGTTCTTACCATCTGGCACGGAGAGGAGTATCACAAATAAAAAATCATTTCTTCAGCTTGATCTTTAAGGCCGGCTCTAGCACCTCATCCATGTTTTTAACAAAGATAAACTTTAGCTTACGCTTGGCAGAAGGCGGCACTTCAGCCAAATCTTCTTTGTTTTGAACCGGCAAAATAACACACTTAACCTTTGCCCTGGCCGCTGCCAGAATTTTTTCCTTTACCCCTCCTACTGGTAACACCCGCCCTCTAAGGGTAATCTCTCCAGTCATGGCAATTTCTTTGTCTACGGGTTTATTAATAAGGGTAGAGATAAGAGCCGTAGCCATGGTGATACCGGCCGAAGGCCCATCCTTGGGTACAGCCCCTTCTGGCACATGGATATGCACATCAATTCCTTCATAGAAGTTTTCGGGTAGGCCAAATAATTTGGCCCGGGAGCGCACATAACTCAGGGCCGCCTTGGCCGATTCTTGCATAACTTCTCCCATCTGACCGGTGAGCATGAGGTTACCCTTGCCTTTTAAGACCGTTGCCTCTACCCGTAAGATTTCTCCTCCGTAAGGGGTCCAAGCCAATCCCGTGGCCACACCTACCTCACTTTCTTCTACCTCCATTTCTGGGCGATACTTTGGTAACCCCAGATAGCGCCTAAGATTTTGGGGCGTAATCTTAAATGGCCCCTTTTCTCCTTCGGCAATCTTCCGTGCCACCTTACGACAGATAGCCCCAATCTCCCGTTCCAGGTTTCTTACGCCTGCCTCACGCGTATAATGGCTGATGATTCTGGCGATAGTCTTAGGTGCAATTTGAATGTCTTCTGGTTTAAGGCCATGCTCTTTAATTTGACGGGGCAACAAATACTTCAAGGCGATTTGAAGTTTCTCTTCTTCAGTATAACCAGGAATCTCAATGACTTCCATTCTGTCTTTTAAGGCCGAAGGAATGGTGTCGGTCACATTGGCCGTGGTGATAAACATCACCTTGGATAAATCAAAGGGCACATTAAGATAGTGATCGCTAAAATTGGTGTTCTGTTCTGGATCAAGCACCTCCAGCAGGGCTGCGGCCGGATCGCCCCGAAAGTCGGCGCCAATCTTGTCAATTTCATCCAACATGAAGACCGGATTGTTAGTGCCTACCTGCTTTAGGCCCTGAATGATCCGGCCTGGCATGGCCCCAATGTATGTCCGCCGGTGCCCTCTAATCTCGGCTTCATCCCTGATTCCACCCAGAGAAATACGAACAAATTTCCTTCCTAAAGCCCGAGCAATGGACTTTCCTAGAGAGGTCTTGCCTACCCCAGGAGGACCAACAAAGCACAAGATTGGTCCCTTAGCCTTAGGATTAAGCTTGCGTACACTGAGATACTCCAAAATGCGTTCTTTCACCTTTTCTAAGTCATAGTGATCTTCGTCCAGAATCTTTTTCGCCGTCTTTATGTCCATTTTGTCCTTGGTGCTTTTTCGCCAAGGCAGAGAAACCAGCCAGTCTAAATAGGTGCGAATGACATTGGCATCAGCCGAATCAGGATGCATCATTTCCAGCCGTTCCAGCTGCTTAAGCGCTTCTTCTTTAACGGCCTTGGGCATGCGGGCCTTTTCAATCTTTTCCCTAAACTCCTCAATTTCCTCGTCAAATTCATCAAACTCGCCTAGTTCTCGCTTGATGGCCTTCAACTGTTCCCTTAAGAAGTATTCTCGTTGCACTTTATCCATTTCTTCCCTGGCCTCAGACTGAATCTGGGCCTGGACGGTGGAAACCTGAAGCTCCTTGCTCAGGAGGTCGTTGACCTTGCGCAGACGGGCTACGGGATCAAGGGTTTCTAAGATAGTCTGGGCCTCGGATACTTTAAAGCGCAGATTGGAGGCAATTATATCGGCTAATTGACCTGGATCATCTATGCTTGTTAGGATGGCAATAATGTCATCATAATCCAGTCCCTTAAGGGACAATATTTTTTCGCTCTGCTCTCGTACATTTCGTATTAGAGCCTCTATCTCTACTGATACTTCGGAAACAGCTAAATCTTCCAATACCTCTATCTTGGCCTTTAAAAAAGGAGAATCCTGAGTATATTTTTTAATTTTAGCCTTAGTAAGACCTTGTATCAAGAGTTTTAAACGACCATCAGGAAGACGCAACTGCCTCATAATTTGACAAATAGTGCCAATCGGGTACAAATCTTCTGGAGTTGGTTCTTCTGTAGTGGGATCCCGTTGGGCCACCAAAAGGACAAGCTTATCTCCTTCTAAGCTTTCCTCTACGGCCTTAAGAGAAATACTTCTGCCTACAAAAATCGGCAAAATCATAGAAGGAAAAACAACTAAATCCTTGACAGGCAATACGGGAACTTCATCTGGAATAAGGATTTCTTTTTCTTCTAAAATGTCCTCCATAATTACTCCTTTAGTTAGTATATTGATTTTTTAATCTTTCCCTGCTAGTATTTTTAACATGTTATCTAGAAAAAAAGAAGAATATCGGCAATATTATCTTAATATTAGAGAAAATTTTAGCCCTGAAGAGATAAAGGAAAAAAGTACTAAGATTTGCCAAACCCTTCTTTCCCTTCCCATTTGGCAACGGGCAAATACGGTTATGCTTTATGTCTCGGTGAGAAACGAAGTTGATACCACTACGCTAATCCAAGCGGCATTAAAAGAAAATAAAACGGTGCTTTTGCCTAGGGTAGAAGATAAGATTGACATCGTGCCGTATAAAATCAAACGCTTTCCTGAAGATGTCTCACCTGGTTTTGCTGGTATTCCAGAGCCCATTCCTCAAAAGGCTCTCTCTTGGCACGAAGAAATTGATTTAATTGTCGTGCCAGGAATTGTTTTTGATGTCCGGGGCGGTCGTATTGGGTATGGCCTAGGTTGTTATGATCGTTTTCTTAAAAAGATGGATGCAGCCATTAAGATAGGTCTCACCTTTGAAAGATGTCTTACTTACGCCCTCCCCTTAGAACCTCAAGACGAAACCGTAGACATCGTTATTACCGAAGAACACATCTTTAGGGCAGAAAAGTAATCCCTTTCATTCAGCCTTAGGGGTTAGATTAAGAAAGGACAAAATAAAAAAATGGAGGCGGCAACCGGATTCGAACCGGTGAATCGCGGTTTTGCAGACCGCTGCCTTACCACTTGGCTATGCCGCCTAAAAAATGGAGCGGGAAACGGGATTTGAACCCGCGACCCCCACCTTGGCAAGGTGGTGCTCTACCCCTGAGCTATTCCCGCTCTGACACCTATTAAATTAGCCTTTATTAGTTTTTTTGTCAAGAGGTGGTAGCAAGGTTGTTTGAAAAATAATATAGTTAACCGTATAATTCTATGTAATTTGTGGAGACCTTTTTTCTTCAAGTCCAATTATAATTTCGCTCGTTTAGCGGTCAAAGACTCTGTGCCAAAGGTGCAGGTCGGAACGAGCAAAGCGAGCGTATACCCTTGACCACCTAACGAGGCCTTGGCGTATAATTTCTGTAAGTAAAAAGGAAGGGGAATTCATCTATTTTTGCGGAATGCTATAAATCAATCGCGGATTTTAGGTCAATGTTCAATTTTCAAACAGCCTCAGAGGTAGTGGCAAATATTCATTTGTAAAACTTGACAAACCAATCTTACCCTTTACCTTGGTAATATGGAAAGGCGCATATTTAATGTCCTTTTTGTCTCTATCCTCACTACGATGGTTGGATTAGGTATTATTGCCCCCTTAATGCCCATTTATGCCAAAAGTTTAGGTGCAACTGGAATGTGGTTAGGCATCATATTTTCGGGTTTCTCTTTAGCCCGTGTCATTTTTATGCCTCTTATAGGTCGAATTTCTGACCAAAGAGGAAGAAAATTCTTTATTACTTTGGGCCTATTTTGGTATTCTATCATCTCTCTGCTCTATCCCTTGGCTAAGACTGTCTATCAGTTGAGCCTTATTCGGATCCTCCATGGATGTGCATCGGCAATGGTCCTTCCTATTGCTATGGCCTATATAGGTGATATTGCCCGTAAGGGAGAAGAAGGAAAGCTCATGGGCACTTTTAACATGGCCCTCTTCCTAGGCATAGGTAGTGGACCTTTTTTAGGAGGCTTTTTAAATGATGCCTTTGGTCTAAAGGCAGCCTTTTATGCCATGGCCCTTTTAACCACCATTGCCTTTCTTGTTACTCTGGTCTTCCTCCCTGATTTAAGAATTCATATAAGGCAAAAAACCTCCCTTTCTTGGCGCAGTATCCTTAAAAACAATGTGATCAAAGGCCTCTTTATCTTTCGGATGGCCAATGCTACCAAAAGGGGAGGTATTATGGTCTTTTTACCTCTTTTTGCTGCTAAAATCCATATTAGCCCATCAGAGGTAGGTATTTTACTCTCTGCCAACATCTTTATTACCGGTCTTTTGCAAACGCCCTTTGGCAAATTGGCAGATAAGTGGAATAAATTTTGGATGGTACTGACGGGTTCTCTCATCTCTGCTTTAGGACTTATCTTTGTCCCCCTTAGCCATAATTTTACTGAGCTTTTTGTAGCTGGCATCTTAGTAGGCATCGGGGGAGCTATTGCTATGCCTGCAGCAACAGCCATTGCCGTTTTAGTAGGCCAATCTACGGGTATGGGCACTTCTATGGGTATCTTTAATACGGCCATGAGTCTTGGTATGGTGTTTTCTCCCATTTTTCTTGGGATAATCATGGATACCTTTGGTCTACACTTTATTTTTTATTTTGCTGCTCTAGTCGGTCTCTTAAGCTGCCTTGTTTTCTATTACTACACCATAAAAGGTAAATAACTGCTCCTTCCAAATTATTTTATTGACTAGCGCTAAAACCGTGCTTATTTTCTAAAGCGAGAAAACAGAAAAAAGGAGGGGATAAAAATGACATGGAAAGACCCTTTCAACGTATTGGAAGAAGTAGTGGAAAACCTCTTTCCTACAATATTAACCGAACAAGAGATTCGCACAACCTTGGCTCCAGTCGTGGTCAGTGAAGACAAGGACAATTACTATGTGCGGGTCTTGCTTCCTGGGGTAGAGCCGGACAAAATTAATGTCGTGTTGCAAGATAGACAATTGAGCATTGAAGGTGAACGGAAGCCAGAAATAGAAGAAAAGGCCACATTTTTACGGCGTGAGCGGCCTTATGGTAAATTTAAGCGGGTTATCAACTTAAGCAAGCACATAGATAGCGAGAAGGTTGAAGCTAGTTATAAAAACGGCATTCTGTTCTTAACTTTGCCGAAAAAAGAGGAGTTAAAGCCAAGACAGATTAAGATTAAGGCCGAGTAAGGAGGTGATCACTATGCAAAAAAAGAAAAAAGAATTAACAAAAACAACGCCAAAAGAGGAAGTTTTAATCCCAGATGTGGATATTTATGAGACAGAGGAGGCCTATGTACTTTTAGCTGATTTGCCTGGAGTAGATAGGGACAATCTCTGCGTGGACATAAAAGAGGATGAACTTATTATTGACGGCCGGGTTGAAAATGTGTTTAAAGAAGGAGAACGGCCTTTGGCTGAAGAGTTTAAACTTGGACGATATTATCGCAAGTTTGCCTTGGGTGATTTGATAAACTATGAAAATGTCCAAGCGTCTCTTAAAAATGGTGTTTTGAAGGTTGTATTGGGCAAGGCTGAAGCCGCTAAGCCTAAGAAGATTGAAGTAAAGGTAGCAGAATAAGCCAGGGAGGTGAAAAAAGGTGAATGCCATTGAACTATGGAAACGGGTAAAGGAAACGCTTTACACAACCACAGAAGCAGTGGTGGAAAGGGCACATAAGTTAGCAGAGAAGACTAAAGAAAGTGCTGAAGTGGCCAAGGCAAAATTAGAAGTAAAACGGTTAGAAATCAAGATTGCAAACAAGTTTGCGGAATTGGGCAATAAGGTATATGAATTATCTCAATCTGCAAAGGAAGAAAATCCGCTTCAAAATGAAGAGGTAAAGAAGTTAATAGAAGACATTACAAAGCTGAACGAGGCCTTGACCCAAAGTCAAGCAATATTAGAAAAGAAACAAGAAGAAGAGGCCAAGCAAGAAGAACTGCCAGAAACAACTATAGAGGCAGAAACAACAAAGGAGATAGAATAAAATAAGGGCAGGGCCAAACCCTGCCCTTTTGTTTATTAAGGAGAAGGCAGTGAAGAAAAAGGTCATTAGCTGTCCTAAGTGTGGTGCACCGGTGTATGTATACCAAAATCCTATTCCCACGGTAGATATTATTATTGAGACAGAAAAGGGAATCGTATTGATCAAACGCAAGAATCCACCTTATGGTTGGGCCATACCAGGTGGGTTTGTAGACTATGGTGAAAGTTTGGAAGAGGCAGCCATAAGAGAGGCCAAGGAAGAAACAGGTTTGGATGTAGAATTGGTTAGGCAATTTCATACTTATTCTAACCCAAACCGCGATCCCCGCCAGCATACCATTACTACCGTTTACATTGCCAAGGCCAAAGGTGTCCCCAAAGCAGGTGATGATGCGGCGGATTTAGGCATTTTTACCCAAGATAACCTTCCCTCTCCCTTAGTCTTTGATCACAGCCAAATTTTAGCCGATTATTTTGCTAGTAAAAATAAAATTTTATAATCTCCCAATTTCGTTTCTGCTCAGCTGAGAGTAAAGCTGTTTGGAAATTGAATATTGACCTAAAATCCGCAATTGATTTATAGTATTCTGCAAAAATTGATGAATTTCCCTTTCTCCTCCTTACTTACAAAAATTATACGCCAAGGCCTCGTTAGGTAGTCAAGGCCTGGCTGCTAAGCCACCCGTAGGGCTTGGCCTTAACCGCATGAGAGAACAAAGGCCCAATAATTATGATTGGGTTTGAGGAAAAGATAAATGTTTTCTCACCTTTTAGGTGAAAGACGTTTTTTAAAAAAATTGTTTTATTATGGCATACTTCTGGAGTTTCTTGGAGGGCAATCACGGATTTTGGGCTATCTTAATAGTTGCTTTGAAGGTAAATTTATGTTACCCTTTGTTAAAAAGGTCATAAAAGGAGAATCTAAGAGGTGGTAGATTACGTTAAACCATTGGCTATGATTCTGGCTGGGGGAAAGGGGGAAAGGCTTTTCCCTCTTACCCGTCACCGCACTAAACCAGCCGTGCACTTTGGTGGTATCTATCGCTTGATAGACTTTGTTCTTTCCAATTTGGTTAATTCTGGTGTTTATTCTATCTATGTGCTTACTCAATACAAGGCCCAGTCCCTCTTACGTCACCTTCAGTTGGGGTGGGTAAGTGCCTACCAAATGAATAGTTTTTTTATCCTTCCTGTACCTGCCCAGATGCGGATGCGCGAAACTTGGTACCTAGGTACAGCCGATGCTGTTTATCAAAATATTTATCTTATTAAACAATTTAAGCCTGATATTGTTCTCGTCTTTAGTGCCGATCATGTGTATTTTATGAACGTCAGACAGATGATTGACTACCATTTGGCTAAAGCTGCCGATGTTACGGTAGCCACTATCCAGTTTCCTATCGCTGAGTGTAGTCGGTTTGGTGTGGTTTCTATAGACGAAAATTGGCAAATTATAGAGTTCCAAGAAAAACCTCCTCAACCTGCACCCATGCCAGGTTATCCAGATAAAGGCCTAGTATCTATGGGCAATTACATCTTCAATACCGAAGTCCTCTTAGAAGAACTAGTAAAAGACGCAGAGAATAAAAATAGTTCGCACGATTTTGGTAAGGATATTCTTCCACGAATTTGTAAAACAAGACGTGTTTTTGCCTATGACTTTTGCAGCAATGAAATTCCAGGAATAGAAGGGCAGATGTGTTATTGGAGGGATGTAGGCACCATTGCCTCTTATTATGAGGCCAATATGGATTTAAAAAATCCCCTGCCTAGCCTTAACCTTTATAATCCTAAGTGGCCGGTGCGGTCAGTTAAATATCATGATCCACCAGCTAAGGTGGTCGTAGATGCCGAAGGAAGGGTAGGACACTTGGAGAATAGTCTTATTGCCGGAGGGTCTATTGTTAGCGGGGGTTGGGTAAGAGATTCCATTATTGGACGTAATGTTTTCATAGACAGCCGGGCAGTGGTGGAAGAATCTATTATTGTAGGAAATGTCATCGTGGGAAGGAATGCCCAGATAAAAAGAGCGATTATTGACGAAGGTAACATAATCCCTAAAGGGGAACGAATTGGTTATGATTTAAACAAAGACGCCGAACGTTTTTATGTAGATCCAACTTCTGGAATTGTGGTTGTACCCAAAAAGTTAGATTAATCATTTATTTATTAATAGTTTAGCATATCTATCCCGCTCGCTATAAATACAACCACAATATTGTTGTCTATACATACCAAGCTCTTTAGAAATTTCTATCCCTTCTTTCCAGCCTACCCGAAAATCTTCATAATAAAACTTTACACCGTAGTCTTTGCTGAGACTTGTAGCAATATCACAGATAAGTTCGTGGTTTTGGAACTTACTGTAAAGAAGGGTAGTGGTAAAGGCGTCAAATTTGCCGTGTTTGGCCACCTGGGCTGTAGCCTCAAGCCGTTTATGATAGCAAAATTGGCAGCGAACGCCAAAGGCCTCTCTAAAAACCACCCCTTGCAGAAATTTATCCAATTCATACCGATCCCGCCATATCATGCGCAGGTTGATTTGCTCAGCATAGGTCTTTAAGGTTTCCAACCGACGCTGGTATTCAGTAAAAGGATGAATATTAGGATTATACCAAAAACCAAAGACCTCTATACCCTTTTCCCGCATAACTTTAACCGGATAAATGGCACAGGGGGCACAACAGATATGCAATAAGACCCGCATGTTTCTATTCCTCCTTAAGGCTTATACCTAAAACCTCTGCCAATTCCAAAAAATTATTTACATAAATATCGGCTGGTAAGTCCGGCCGTTTATAAGAGACAAAAGTTACTCCTGCGCTTTTGGCCATCTCGGCATCTACCTCGGCATCACCGACATAAATCAATTCATCATTTTTTATCTTAAAGGCATCCATAATTTTGTAAAGGGCCTCAGGGTGAGGTTTAGGTCTTTGCACATCCAAGGCAGAGATGATTAAATCAAAAAACGACCGCAAGTCATAAATCTCAAGCAGACGGTAAATAGTATTAGTGCGGCTAGTGGCCATACCAAGTTTAAATACTCTTTTAAAGGCACTTAAAGCCTCTTTTACATAGGGCTCTGGACGCATGTAAGAAAGAAAGTTAGAGTAATTTAATTTCTCTCTTGCTTTATACGCCTGTTGTCTCAATTTGGGGTCAGGAATCAAATAGTCAATAACCTCAAACACCGTATGGCAATGGGCAAAGGCCAGTTGTTCTTCCGTCATGGGAGGCAGACCAACTGCCGCCAGGAGGGCATTATAATAGGCCCGATTGGCTTCCTTAGAATCAAACAAAACTCCGTCACAATCAAAAACGAGCGCCTTGAAATATGCGTTAGAAATACACTTTCTCATGACTAAAGCTATGTTAAAGGAAAAATTTTATTTGGGCAAGAGGATTATTTCTCCCTCTCCATTGACACTTTGTTGATATCCATTAACATTTAACAAACTTACAAAGGGAGACCTATGGTTTATAGGCTATCTGATTATGATTATGATTTGCCCAAGGAACTGATTGCCCAACGGCCGGTGCCAAACAGGGAGAAATCTCGTTTACTAGTACTCAAACGTAAGACGGGGGAAATAATACATACCGAGTTTGCTGAGATTGTAAATTTTTTAGCTCAAAACGATGTTTTAGTAATAAACGACACCAAGGTCATCCCAGCCCGTCTTTTTGGGAAAAAGGAGACCGGTGGGAAGGTAGAAATTCTTTTATTGCACTTTGACCCGGCCCTGGCCAGCAGAGAAGTTTTTGAGACTGAGGCCTTGGTACGTGCTTCCCGTGCCCCTAAACCTGGTCAGTTTATCTATTTTGCCGATAACCTAAAGGCAGAGGTTTTAGGTTATAACGAGGGCAAGATACAATTACGCTTTTACAGTAAAGGTCCTTTTCGGGATAGGTTGATAGAGCTTGGGCATGTACCCCTTCCCCCTTACATCAAACGCACAGATACCCCTGAAGACAAAGAGACCTATCAAACCGTCTATGCGCAAAAGGAAGGAGCTGTCGCTGCCCCTACGGCTGGACTGCATTTTACAAAAGAATTACTAAAAGCCTTACAAGAAAAGGGCGTAGAGATTGTTCGTTTGACCCTGCATGTCGGCTATGGCACCTTTATCCCGGTCAAGGTAGAAGACATCCGTCAGCACAAGATGCACGGCGAATATTATGAAGTTTCAGAGGAGGCAGCAGCCCGGCTGAATAAGGCTTACAAAGAAGGCAAACGTATTGTCGCTGTAGGCACAACCAGCACTCGGCTTTTAGAAAACCTGATGACCCGCTATGGCGAGATTAGACCTGGACGAGGAATTTGTGAAATCTTCATCTATCCAGGCTATCAATTTAAGATCGTGCAGGGGCTTATTACCAACTTTCACCTTCCCAAGTCCACCTTAATTATGTTAGTATCGGCCTTTGCCAGCAGGGAGTTAATCCTAAAGGCCTATCAGGAGGCGATAAAAAGGAGGTATCGGTTTTACAGCTATGGAGACGCCATGTTTATCTTTTAAAAGTAGCTCCTTGAGCTTTACCGTGCAGGCAACCGATGGACAGGCAAGGGCCGGTGTTCTAAAAACCCCCCATGGTGTTATTCACACGCCGGTCTTTATGCCTGTAGGCACACTGGGAACAGTTAAGTCCCTTACTCCAGAAGACCTGGAAGAAATCGGGGTAGAAATCATTCTGGGCAATACCTATCACCTCTACCTGCGTCCAGGGCCAGAGCTTTTGGCCCAGTTTGGTGGATTGCACCGGTTTATGCATTGGCAGAAACCTATTTTGACTGACAGTGGCGGTTACCAAATCTACAGCCTTGCCCACCAGCGCAAGATCCGTGAAGAAGGAGCAACCTTTCGTTCCCACATTGATGGTTCGTTGCACTTTTTGACCCCAGAAAGGGTAATAGAAATCCAAGAAATTATTGGGGCCGACATCATCATGTGTTTTGATGAGTGTCCGCCCTATCCGGTTGATTACGCTTACGCGCAAAAATCTCTTGACCTTACCTTGCGCTGGGCCAAGCGCTGTAAACAGGCCAAAGAGAGAAGAGATCAGGCCCTGTTTGGTATCGTGCAGGGAAGTTTTTTCCCTGATTTAAGACGCAAGGGCGCAAAGGCCTTAGTAGAAATAGGCTTTGATGGCTATGCCATTGGGGGATTGAGTGTCGGAGAGCCCAAAGAGAAAATGTGGGAGGCCATAGAAATCAGCAATGAAATATTACCTGCTAACCAACCCCGCTACGCCATGGGAATTGGTTTGCCAGAGGATATCGTAGAGTGTGTATGGCGAGGGGTAGATATGTTTGACTGCGTAGTGCCTACCCGCCATGCCCGGACTGGCACTCTTTTTACCTCGTTTGGCCGGTTGGTTATCAGACATGCCCGTTATGCTAAAGATGAACGTCCGATTGATGAAAACTGCAATTGCTATGTCTGCCGGCATTATAGCCGGGCCTATCTACGCCATCTCTTTATGAACAAAGAACTCCTAGCCTACCGTCTTAACAGCTATCACAACATTTATTATTTTATCAATCTCATGCGTCAATTAAGAGAAGCAATTTTAAATGGATGCCTTGCGCAATTTAGAAAAACATTTTATGAAAGACGAAATCAAATGAAGGAGGAAAACAATGTGGATGAGCCTTTTTAGCGATGTGGCTTGGGCAATGGGACAAGCATCTAAAGGAACAGCCGGGGGTGGGGGAAATCCCTTAGCCGCCTTTTTGCCCTTAATTATTATCTTTGTTATTTTTTATTTTTTGCTTATTCGGCCTCAGCAAAAACAGGCAAAAAAACACCGGGAGTTTTTACAAAGCTTAAAAAAGGGTGAGTGGGTAATGACGGCAGGAGGGTTGCGGGGAAGGATAACCAATGTTGGTGAAAATGTAGTTACCTTAGAACTTCCGCCTGATAACGTTAAAGTTAAGGTAACAAAAGGCTATATTGCTGGTCCATTAAAAGCAGAGGGAGAAAAATAAAGGCGAGGGAGAAAGATGAAAGGTTTAAAATGGCGTTGGTTGATTATTTTGGCTGTCTTGATATGGGCTGTTATTTATTTACTTCCCACCTTTGTCCCCAACCTGCCATTAGGCTTTTTACCCAAAAATAAGATTCAACTAGGACTGGATTTAAAGGGCGGTATTCACCTTGTCTTAGAGGTAGAAACCAATGAGGCGGTAAAGACCACCACAGATAGCCTGGCCGAAGAGATTGAGACTACCTTGAAGAAGGAAAAAATTCCTTATCTTGAGGTTAAAAGGGTGGGTGAAGATGGCATTGCCCTCAAGCTTATTCGTGCAGAAGATGTGGAGCAGCTGAAGGAATTGATTAAAAAGGAATATCCTGACCTGATTTGGAAGGGCGAAAAGGTAGAAGATAGACTACATCTGGTAAGTCTAAAATTGAAACCTGAACGTGTAACCCAAATCAAAAAAATGGCTGTTAGCCAGGCCTTAGAGACGATACGCAATCGGATTGACCAGTTTGGTGTAGCTGAACCAGATATCAGGCAAGTAGGAGAAGATCGCATTTTGGTCCAACTTCCTGGTATTAAAGACCCCCAAAGGGCCATTAATATCATCGGCAAGACGGCTCGGCTGGAGTTTAAACTTGTGGACGATGAACACAGTGTACAGGAAGCCTTGACTGGTAAAATACCTCCAGGAGATGAAATCCTTTATGGGATAACAGAAGATCCGGTAACTCATCGTCAAGTCAAGGTGCCGTATTTGCTTAAAAAAAGGACACTGCTTACCGGCGAATATATTATTGATGCCAGAGTGTTAATAGACCCACAGTTTAACGAACCTTATGTGGCCATCACCTTCAACAAACAAGGAGCTAAAATATTTGCCCGGGTTACAGAGCAAAATGTGGGCAAAAGGTTGGCCATCATCTTGGACAACAAGGTGCATTCGGCCCCGGTCATTCGGGAAAAAATCCCCAATGGGCAAGCAAGAATTACAGGTAATTTTACCTTAGAAGAAGCAAAGGATTTGGCCGTCGTCTTACGTGCTGGTGCCTTACCGGCGCCGGTAAAGATTTTAGAAGAACGCACGGTTGGACCTTCTTTAGGACACGATTCAATTCAAAAGGGAGTTAGGGCATCGGTAATTGCTGGTATAATTGTACTGATTTTTATGGCTGTCTATTATGGTCTTTCAGGTGTAGTTGCAGATGTTGCCCTTTTAGCCAATCTTCTCCTGCTTTTAGCGGGTTTGGCCATGTTTCAGGCTACTTTAACATTACCAGGCATTGCCGGTATTGCCTTAACCATTGGTATGGGAGTAGATGCAAATGTCTTAATCTTTGAGCGCATCAGAGAAGAATTACGCCTGGGAAGAACTCCTCGGGCCGCGGTAGAGGCTGGTTACAGCAAGGCCTTCTGGACAATCTTTGATGCCAATACAACAACCCTGATCACAGCCATCATCCTCTTTCAATTTGGTACTGGCCCAGTCAAGGGTTTTGCTGTTACCTTAAGCTTAGGCATTTTGGCCAATATGTTTACGGCCGTCTTTATGTGTAAGGCCATTTTTGATTATCTGCTCTATCGGGTAGAGATAAAGAAGTTAAGTATTTAGGAGGCACACATGGGACTTGAAATTATTAAACCTGATGTCAATATCAATTTTATCCGTTTACGGCCCCTCGCCTTAACCTGTTCAGGCATATTAATCATTTTGGGGTTAATTTCGCTGCTTATCAAAGGCGGGCCTCGCTATGGCATTGATTTTGCGGGTGGTACTATTATACAGGTTAAGTTCAACAAATCAGTAAAGGCAGATGAAATTAGGGCGGTGTTAAAGAAACTCAATATACAAGATGCAACTGTCCAACGTTTTGGACCGATTGAAAACCATGAATACCTGATCCGCACTAAGATCACCAGCGGGAGTTTACAACGGGTTGCCGAAGCGTTAAAGAAAGAACTTGAGACAAAATTGGGCAAGGGAACAGTCATCATAAGACGGGTAGAAATGGTAGGGCCGAAGGTAGGCAAGGATCTACGTGAAAAGGCCCTTTTGGCCCTCTTTTATGCCATTTTGGCCATTGGTATTTATATTTCTGGCCGCTTTGAAATGAAATGGGGCACAAGTGCGGTTATGGCCGGCATCTTGTTGGGTGTGGTTTATATTTTTTCCCTGTTTAAAATACCCTTGTCTTTTTTGGTCATTGTGGCCTTTGTTGCTACGCTTGCCCTTTACGTTGTTTTGAACTTACGCTTTGCCCTGGGGGCCGTTATTGCCTTAATCCACGATGTTTTTATCACTGTAGGCGTATTTTCCCTTTTAAACAAAGAAATTGACCTTCTCATTGTTGCCGCCTTGTTAACGATTATGGGATATTCTCTCAATGATACGATCGTCGTCTTTGACCGTATTCGGGAGAACATGCGTAAACGTGGTCGGGAAAACTTTGCTACTTTAGTCAACCGTAGTATCAATGAAACCTTAAGCCGGACGATTCTTACTTCTGCCACAACCTTGCTTGCCCTGTTATCCCTGTATCTCTTAGGTGGAGCAGTGATTCATAACTTTGCCTTTGCCCTTCTTATCGGCATTACAGTTGGTACATATTCTTCCATTTTTATTGCCAGTCCTATTTTGACCATCTTAGAGGGAAAACAATTTTTCTTTAAAAAAGAAAAGGGGATCAAAGAATGAAGAGGTCAATAATTATCTTCATAACTTGCCTTTTGCCTTTTGCCGTCTATGCCGATGAGCTTTATAAAGTGAAAAAGGGAGATACCCTCTGGGAAATTTGCGACAAATACTATCACGATCCCTTTTTATGGCCAAAGTTATGGCAGCTTAATCCTCAAGTAACCAATCCCCATTGGATCTATCCAGGTGATGTCTTGCGTTTAAAAGAAACAAAAGAAGGATTGATTAAGGCTGCGACTAAGAAAAAACCGACAAAAAAACTTGTTCCTAAGATTCCAGGAAGAGTGATAGAGGCTGCTGGTTACCTCCTGCCTCAAAAAGAGCCTCATAGTGGTGAAATCCTACGGGCGGTAGTTGATAATAGAACCATCTTAGGCAAAGGAGATCACATTTATGTCTCTTTTAAGAGAGATATAAGGCCAGAGGTAGGTTCTGAGTGGACTATCTTTCGTATATCTGGCCCTGTTTTTCATCCTATTACCCACGAAAGAGTTGGCTACATCCATACCATTTTAGGTATGGCCAAGATTATAAAGGTGTATGCAAAAATAGCCGAGGCCAAGATTATAAAGTCATACGAAGTGATCTATCAGGGTGACTATCTTAAGCCTTATCAAAGGCCAAAGCCCATCTATTTTGATAAAGCTCACCCTCCTTTTCAGGCCTGTATTGTGGCTGCTAAAAGTGGAGGAGAAGAGATTGGTTGGCCGGATATAGTCTATATAGACGCAGGTAAGCGGCAAGGACTTAAACCAGGACAAATCTTAAGTGTATTTCGGCAGGAGGGAAAGGATTTACCTCTTTTACCGGTAGGAAAAATTGCCGTAATCCTTACTACTCCCACAACCTCCACGGCCCTAGTTTTAAAATCAAACTATGCATTTCATGCAGGTGACCTTGTAAGGTAAATGGATTTTCTTTCTTTCTGGTTGGCCTTAAAACACATCCCTGGCTTAGGTAACCAAACGGCCTTGAGGCTGCTCCACCACTTTCATTCTCCAGCGGCCATTTTAACGGCCAAAGAAGAGGAGTTAAAAGAACTAGGCGTAAGGGAAAAGACCATTTTTGCCCTAAAACAAGAAGAATGGAAAAGGGCTGTAGAAGAAGAAAGGAAAAGGCTTGAAAAGGCTGGCATAGAAGTGATTACCTATCAAGACAAGTGTTATCCGTCCCTTTTAAAAGAAATCTATGATCCGCCGCTTCTGCTTTATCTAAAAGGTAACGCTAACCTCTTAAATACTCCTTCTTTAGCCATCGTAGGCACACGGCAGGCGACCTTTTATGGGATAAAGACCGCCACGCGCCTTTCTATGCAATTGAGCGAACTTGGGTTGACCATTGTCAGCGGTCTGGCCCGAGGCATTGATACCGCTGCCCATCAAGGCTGTCTTAAGGCGGAAGGAAAAACGATTGGGGTACTTGGTTGTGGACTGGACATTGTTTATCCTAAAGAAAACGCCAAGTTGTATGCAAAAATTATAGAAAAGGGCGGAGCGATTGTCTCTGAATTTCCCCCTGGCACTCCTCCCTTGGCGCATCATTTTCCTGCCCGCAACCGCATCATTAGTGGCCTTTCCTTAGGCGTGCTTGTCGTAGAGGCAGCCTTAAAGAGTGGTTCTCTTATTACGGCCCGTCTGGCCCTAGAACAGGGCCGAGAAGTCTTTGCCGTGCCTGGCCCGGCCGATAGCCCTTACAGTCATGGCACGCACGCCCTTATTAAACAGGGGGCCAAATTAGTAGAGACCGTAACCGATATTCTAGAAGAACTGCCCATTACTTTTGAAAAAAGGAATAATGAAGATAAAAAAATATCTCCTTCCCTTGACCCTTTAACCGAAAAAGTCTTATCCTTTGTTCAAACACCAAGACATTTAGATGAAATTATCCTAAATTTAGGAGAGGATCCGTCCAAAATTTTGGCCAAATTGACCATGCTTGAGCTTCAGGGATTGATTGAACAATTACCAGGGCAACAATATGTGAGGGTAGATAGGATATGAAACTACTTATCGTTGAATCGCCAGCCAAGGCAAGAACACTAAAAAAGCTGCTTAAAGGATTTGCCGTAGAGGCAACCCTTGGCCATGTTAAAGACCTGCCTAAAAACAAGCTTGGAGTGGACATAGAAAAGGAATTCAGGCCTACCTATGTACTTCTACCCGGCAAGCAGAAGGTGCTCCAAAAATTACGTAAGCTGGCGGCAGAGGCTGATGAGATTTACCTTGGGCCAGACCCAGACCGTGAAGGAGAAGCCATTGCCTGGCATGTAGCCGAGGAGATTAAGAAAAAGGCCAAGGACAAGGTTATCAAGCGGGTACTTTTTCACGAAATTACCCCGCAGGCAGTCAAAGAGGCCATTGCCCATCCAACAGAACTAGACATACACAAATATACCTCTCAGCAGACCCGGCGCATCCTTGACCGTTTGGTGGGTTATAAGATCTCTCCCCTGCTGTGGGAAAAGGTCAAACGCGGGCTATCGGCAGGAAGGGTGCAGTCAGTGGCCCTAAGACTTATCTGCGAAAGGGAGCGGGCAATTCAAGCCTTTGTACCAGAAGAGTATTGGGAAATTATGGCCAAGCTTATGGCTAAGAACCCACCAGTATTTGAGGCGAAACTTATAAAGATAGACGGGAAAAAAGCAAAGCTTCAAGACGAGAAAACAGCCATAGCCATAACAGAGGCCTTAAAGGATGAAAAGTTTATTGTCCAAAAGGTCGTGCGTAAGGAGAAGCGCCGCTATTCTACCCCACCCTTTATCACTAGCACTATGCAGCAGGAAGCGGCCAAAAAGCTGGGTTTTAGCGCCCAAAGGACAATGGCCATTGCTCAGCAATTATATGAGGGCATTGATCTAGGAACGGCCGGGCGTGTGGGTCTTATTACCTACATGCGCACGGATTCGGTGCGCACGGCTGATGTGGCCTTAAAAGAAGTCCGCCAGTTTATCAAAGAACAATGGGGCAAAGAACTGTTACCGGCTAAGGCCTATCGTTATAAAAACAAGCGTTCAGCCCAAGACGCCCATGAGGCCATACGCCCCACCTCGGTCTACCGCACACCAGAGGCAGTGGCCCCTTATCTGACACCAGACCAAAGGGCACTTTATACCCTTATCTGGCGGCGCTTTGTTGCCTCCCAGATGGCCCCGGCTGTTTATGACCAGACAACAGTAGATATCGGAGCCGGACGTTTCACCTTTCGGGTTACAGGCAGTATCTTAAAAAGCCCTGGCTTTAAAAAGGTATATGAAGAAACGCAAGAGGATGAAGCAAAGGAAAAGGATGTCAGCCTGCCACCCCTTGAAGAAGGTGAAGTGTTGACACTAAAAGAAATTATGCCCAGCCAGCACTTTACCAAACCACCGGCCCGGTATACCGAGGCCAGCTTGATCAAGGAACTGGAGGAAAAGGGAATTGGTCGGCCAAGCACCTATGCCACCATTTTGGCTACCATTCAGGAAAGGAAATACGTAGAAAAAGAAAAGGGACGTTTTAAGCCCACGGAGCTTGGCCTTTTGGTCAACGATCTTTTGGTTAATAACTTCCCTGACATTGTGGATGTCTCCTTTACTGCCCGCATGGAAGAAGACTTAGACGCTATTGAAGAAGGCCAAAGACATTATCTGGATATCCTTAAGGCCTTTTATCAGGTCTTTATCCAGGCCCTGGCCCGCGCCAAAGAGCAAATGCTTGATGTCAAGGGCCGCGGGGTAGAAACAAAGATTGTATGTGATAAGTGCGGGGCCAAGATGGTCATCAAATATGGAAAAAACGGAGCCTTTCTTGCCTGTTCCCGCTATCCCGAGTGTAAAAACACCAAGGAATTTACCCGGAATGAAAAGGGAGAAATCGTTGTGATCAGTGAAGAGCCCCCTGAAGAAACCTGCCCGCAATGTGGCAGGTCTCTTGTTGTCAAACACGGTCGTTATGGTAGCTTCCTTGCCTGTTCTGGCTATCCAGCATGTAAATTTACCAAACCATTAAAGGAAGAAGACATACCGGTAGCCGATAAAAAGTGTCCTGAATGTGGGGCTAGCCTGGTTGTTAAGCGCAGCAAAAAGGGCAGTCGTTTTCTGGCCTGTTCTCGTTACCCTGACTGTAAATACACTGCCCCCTTCACCTTGGGTATAAAGTGCCCGCAGTGCGGAGAAGGAGAGCTAGTGGAACGTGTCTCTAAAAAAGACCGGATTTTTTATGGCTGCTCCCGCTATCCAGAATGTAAGTTTGCCATGTGGGAAACACCAGTCAAAAATCCTTGTCCCCAATGTGGAGCCGAGTTTCGGGTAATAAAGGGGGCTAATTTGGTCTGTTTAAAATGTGGTTATAAGGAAAAGGCAGCTTAAGGCAAAGTTTGGCCATGCAGGCAAGGAAAAGGCTTATCGCTGACAGTAGCTCTCTTATTTTGCTTACTAAGGCAGGTTTGCTTAAGCCCCTGCTGGACACCTTTCAGGTCATTGTTCCGCCTCTTGTGTATGAGGAGATGACCAGAAAGGATCAACCTGACGGCAGGTTGTTAAGGACCTGTTTGCAAGAAGGTCTTTATCAAATTCAGACTCCATCTGTTTTGAATCATAACGCGCATGGCCTGAAAGGAGGGGAAAGAGAGGTATTTATTTTACACCAGGAATTGGGAGGCACCATCCTTACTGATGATGGCCGCTTGGCTGCCCTTTGCCGTCGGCAAAGGCTTCCCTACCTAAATGCCCTGACCGCAGCCGTAGACATCTGGCGTTACCACCACATTGACTTTTCCACCCTTTACCAGGCCCTTCTAAGACTCATCCAACTTGGGCGTTATAGTGATTGGGTCGTGGCATATGTAGAAAAGTTGATTAATGTAAAACTAGAGCGTTCGTCTTAACTCTGAACGCATTTCTGACAAATCCCATAAAAATAAAGCTGGGTTGTAAGTACCTTATGCCCGGATATTTCTTCTCTTTGCGGCAGGGGCACTTCAAACACGTCATATATCCTTCCGCATTTGATGCACTTAAAATGGGCGTGCGGGGTGGTATTGATGTCATAGCGGGCCTTCTCTTTTTCAATCATAAGCTCAGTTACCACACCTAGTTTGGTAAAGAGCTTAAGGGTGTTGTAAATAGAGGCCTGTGATATAGAGGGAAACCGCCTTTTTAAGGAGTTATAGATTTCCTCGGCTGTAGGATGGATAGGATTTTCAAACAAGTATTCCAGAATGATCAATCGTGGGGTAGTAAGTACTACTCCCTTTTCTCTTAATAAAGCCCTTTTTTCTTCTAATTGTTTCTCTAATTTCCTGTCTCTCATTTGTCTAGGCTTATATTATTAATTTTTTTAAAAGGAAACGCAATGGGTTTTTTCTTTTTAATTTTGCTTTATCTGGAAGAGTAAAAAGACTCATTATGCCTTCCTTTATTAATTTAAATTCATCCAGCTTTCAATCTCTTTCTTTAAACGTCTTGCCCGCAGCTTTGTTTTTTCTACCAACCATTTTAGCCCTGGGTTCTTCTGGACAAAACCGTCTAACTTCTGCAGATATGCCGCAAAGCTTATTTCCCTATCGCCATGAGTAAAGTTGTCGGCATGACAGACAATCTTCTCCTCCAAGCTTACCGGCAGATAATCCTTGGGCGGTAGACCAAGCCTGATTGCCTCTTCCCGACTAATGCCGGCGGCAAAATGCCTTTCGGTGATAAGTACTATCTCAGGAGAAAAAACCTTCTCTAGCCAAAAGCTGCGCTCCGGCAATAAAATGCCAGAAAGGGTCATCCGTTATCGCCTAGCCAATGTCGTGTTAACAAGATCTTTATTTACGTCTTTTATTCTCTCTGCCAAACGTAAGGCAATCTCTGCCACCTTTAAAGAGTGTTTTCTTCTCTTTGCATGGAAATTATATTTATCCCAGATATTTATAACTTCTGACGGAACGTACATCAATATTTTTCCTTAAAAGATCGGAATCTATAGAGAGCATTTTTAGATTCGTCTATCCTTTTTTGTCAAGGTTGCGGAGTAAGAAAAAAATGATAAATACAAGGCATGCCTGAATTGCCAGAAGTAGAGACGATTGTGCAGGCCCTTAGATCCTGTTTGATAGGTTTAGTCCCAATAAAGGTAATCTGTCATAAAGAAAAAATTTTGCGCACACCAGACCTTTTACCAAAGGCCCTGGGATACCCGATCAAGGACATTAGCCGCAAAGGCAAGCTTATCCTTCTTTGGACCCCTCCCTATGTCTGGCTTATCCATTTAAAAATGAGTGGGCAGCTTTGGTGGCAACCTCAACACAAACCTTTACCTCCCCATACACATCTAATTGTCTCTTTTGCCGAGACTGATAAGCAACTCCGGTATGCCGATTTGCGCCAGTTTGGTTATTGGCAGATTGTGCCTGAAGGGAAGTTATCCCAAGTGCCGTTTTTACAGAAATTAGGCCCAGATGCCTTAAGCGTTACCCCTAAACTTCTTCAAGATCGGCTACGCAAGCGAAAGACCGCCATTAAGAGTGTCCTCCTTAACCAAGAATGTTTGGCTGGACTTGGCAATATTTACAGTGATGAAGCACTGTGGCTGGCACAGATTCATCCTTTAATACCGGCAAGTACCTTAAGCTCCACCCAAATAGAAAGACTTGCTTGGGCTATCAAAAAGGCCTTAATTAGGGGTATCAAACTAGGTGGTACTTCTATTCGGGATTATCTGCATCCAGACGGTCGTAAAGGACTTTACCAGAATTACCGTTTGGTCTATCGGCGGGAAGGACTATCCTGTCTGCGATGTGGTATGCCAATTAAACGCATTAAAGTTGCTGGCCGCAGTAGCTATTTCTGTCCTATGTGTCAAAAAGTCTAAAACAGGGCACTTTTTAAGCAGTGCCCTGCCCTTTTATCTATCCCAAAATTTCTTTTTTAAATGTCTCAAAACCGATCTGTTCTATAAAATCTCCTAGCCGTTTTTTGGTTTCACTATTTTCATAGAATCTAATTACTTTATCGGCTAGCTCTAAGGCTTCTTCGGTAGTAAGACCCTCGGCCAACTTCTGGGCCAATCGGGGTTTGGCACCACCATGTCCGCCTACCGTTACGGTCCAACCTTTTTTCATACCATAAAAACCAAGGTCCTTAATACAATTCTCCGCACACTGGTTAATACAGCCAGAAACACCAATTTTAAACTTGCTGGGCAGTTTGTAGCCATGATACCGCTTATCTAACTCTAAGCCCAAGGATAGTGAATCTTGCTGTCCTAATTGGCAGAAGGTAGTCCCCGGACAAATCTTTATGCTGCGCACACACAGGCCAACGGCCGCACCAGGGCTAGCGCCTAAATCCTTCCAAATGGCATCAATGTCCTCTTCCTTAATCCCCACCAAGGCAATCCTCGCTGCACTGGTAATCTTTAGGGCAGCAATGCCATGCTTCTTGGCCACCGCGGCCACTTTTTCTAGATAATCAGGTGTAACCACCCCTGCCGGCACATGCGGCACAATGGCGTAAGTCTTTTTATCCCTTTGTAAAACCGCCCCTTTTTCTCCTGATTTTAGCATGGTGTTAACCTCCTTAAAAATTTTTTAAAAGTATAATCAAAAATTTCAAAACATACCTTGACTTAAGTCAAAAAATTAAGAAGATTTTTTTATAGTCATCCCTTTAGGTATTTATCTCTGAAAAAAGTTAAATTTATTGGATATTAAAACTCAGGACAAATTAGGCAATAACTTGGGTTGACATAAGTTATTCCGAGTCATTAAGAAGAGCAATGGAGGCTAAAATTGAGTAAAGGCCGGCCAGGGCCGGCCGTTTTTGAATTTTAGAATGTAAATCCTAGCTCAGTGCCCACATACCACTTGTGATCGGCTGGATTTCCTTCGCCATTTTCAAAGCCATCATTGTTGTGCACATAGGCACCTTCAATTCGGGCATAGGTGTTAGCGGTAAGATGAAGTGTTGGCGTAGCTGTAATGGCATAAATATCACCAGCACCACCAGTGTAAATACCACTTTTGCATTGATCAATGTATTCTACCCTTAAAGGCAATTCAAAAGGCTTACAAGGCCTTACAGAAACATAAAGCGCGGCCCCGATGGAGTGGTCACCTTTTATATCTGCTTGCCTTCTTAAAAAGTTGCTCCACTTCCAGTAGTCCATATTAAATGCCACATACAAGATGTCCATATCCCTTTCTATGGCAATCCCGGTCAGGGAACGAATACTATTTATATGGTAGTGATACAAGGTGATGTCGGTATCTAAAACATTGGTGCTAAGGCCTGTCTCCCAGGCATCATGTGGCTTAACATATTCCGCATACTCTTCATCTTCTAGTCTGTTGCGATAATAACCATAAAAGACATCCACATCCGGGCCACCATATCCCTTAATGGTATAAGTTGCCCTAGCGCCATAGGCATTGTATGGCTGTTGTGAGGCAACAACACCAACAGTAATATTTTTGTTCCTAAAAGTATAGGTATCTTCATACCCAGCAACTGGTTCTAAAAGGCCGCCCTCTAAAGTAAGACCTTCTATAGGACTTACCGAAAAATCGGCATATTCCACCCTAAAATCAGGGGCACTATCAGTCTCGCAAACATTATCAACGATAGATGGAGTAGCCACTCCCCCAAGCCCAATATCCAAAGATACAGGATAGGTCTTTGATTCCAGATTGAGGTCAAACAGGTCGTTGGTAAGGACCCATTTGCTAGCCCGATTGTGTCCATGACCACTACCTTCGTTATTGGCGTAAAAAAAAGCCCCACTTACACCACCTGAAAGGGTGGCCTCAATATCACTAATTGAAAGCTTGATAACGCTTGGCGAAGGGACCTTATTCTCTCCCGCCTTAGCCAATAATGGCAAAAATAGCAACGAAAATAAAAGCATTGCCATCAACAATTTTCTCATTTTTGTCATTTTCCTCCCTCCTCATTTATGATTTTTTAAAAAAACATTCCAATGAATAACTCCATTTGCCCTTTTGGCCTTCTCACCCCCTTTCTTTAGAAAAATAAAAAAAGGCCACAAAGGCTCCCTTCATGAAAAGGAAGAGCCTTCATGGCCCTATTACAGAGGTGTTTAGCATATTGTTTGTTTGTTGTCAAACAAAAAACCGCCATAACAATTTTCCCTTAAGCAAATATTCTTCCCATTTGATAAAACAAAACCGCCATCGTCCAGCCTACAAACAAACTCCAACCCACCGCTAAGGCCGTCCATTTCCAGGAATTTGTTTCTTGCTTGATTGTTCCAATGGCCGCAATACAGGGAATGTAAAGCAAGGACATGGTCATGAAAGAAAAAGCAGATAGTTTAGTGAAATACTTAGGCAAGACCTTATTTAGTCCTTTTTCTTCCACACCATAAAGGGTGCCTAGGGTACCAACAACTACCTCTTTGGCCAGAATACCAAAGATTAAGGCCACAGCGGCCTGCCAAAAACCAAAACCCGCTGGTTTAAACAACGGCGCAAAAAATTTACCCAGATGCCCAATCCAACTTTTTTCACTGGCATATTCTACCCCCGGAGGCATAGAGGATAAAAGCCAAACCAACACCACACCAACCATAATAATTGTGCCTGCCTTCTTGACAAACATAAACGAGCGTTCCCACAGGTGCAAAAGTACACTTTTTAAGGTAGGTAGGCGATAAGGAGGCAATTCCATGATTAAAGGAGCAACTTCGCCCTTAAAAAAGAGATTTTTGAACAAGAGCCCTGTTAAGATGGCTACAACAATACCCAAAGCATACATGATGAAGATGACCGTGCCGGCGTGTTTGGGAAAGAATGTGCCGGCAAAAAGCACATAGATAGGCAGCCGGGCCGAACATAACATAAAGGGATTAATCAAAATGGTCAAAATTCTGTCTTTTCTAGATTCAAGGGTACGGCAGGCCATAATCCCTGGAATGTTGCAGCCAAATCCCAAGATCATGGGAATAAATGACTTGCCATGAAGCCCTAAAGCGTGCATAAACCTATCCATGACAAAGGCTGCCCTAGCCATATAACCACAGTCTTCTAAGAAACCAATCATAAAAAAGAGAATGAGGATATTGGGCAAAAAGACCAGGACTGAACCTACACCAGCAATAATGCCGTCACTCAGCAAGGAAGAAAACCAATTTTCACCCAAAAGATGTTTAGCAGCATCTCCCAGCCAGCCAAAGAGGCTATCTATTTGGTCCGCAATAGGACCACCTACATCAAAAACCAGTTTAAAGGTAATCCACATAAAGAGTAAAAATAAAGGAATACCTAGCCAGCGATTGAGTACAACTTTATCTATTTTGTCTGAAAGGGTTAATTTCTCTTCTACTGCGGCTGGTCTTTGCACACATTCTTTTACCAAACCAGAGATAAACCCATACCTTCTTTCTATAAGGTATGTCTCTACATCTTGTCCTAGCCTTTCCTGAAGCTCCTGTCTCATTTTGTCTGCTTCCTCGTGGATTTCTCTGCCTCCTGTAAATCCTTGTACCCATTCTTTTACCTGGACGTCATCTTCTAACAACTTTATTGCCAACCACCGGCTAGGAATATTGATGCTTTTATCTTTTTTAGAATTAAGTAACTCTGTTAATTTACTTAACATTTTTTCCACAACAGGACCATAATCTATCTTTAAAGGAGTTACATCTCTGTCTTTTGCTTTAAGAACGGTTGTTTTTAACTGTTCTAAGCCTTCACCTTTTGTGGCCACAGTAGGCACTACTGGTACATTTAAGACCTGGGAAAGCTTATCCAAATCTATCCGCCAGCCCCTTTTGGAGACCATGTCCATCATATTAAGATCAAGCACTACATTGGCACCCATTTCTAACAATTCAACGGCTAAATAAAGATTTCTTTCCAAATTTGTAGCATCTACAATCACCACAACTACATCAGGATGTTCCCTAATCAAAAAATCCCTTGCAATGCGTTCATCAATGGAATAGGCCGTTAAGCTATATGTACCTGGCAAATCCACAACATGAATGTGCTTGCCTTGCTCTAAAAAATCTCCTTCTTTTTTTCTACGGTAACCCCTGGCCAGTTGCCCACCTTTTGGCGAGCCCCAGTCAGGGCATTAAAGATAGTGGTTTTTCCACTATTGGGATTCCCTGCCAAACAAATGACTGTTTCTCCCATTTTCCCTCCTACAATGGCTTTACAAAGATCCGATGGGCCATACCAAAGCCTAAACCAAACCGTTTTTCGCCTACAGCAATAATCACAGGCCCTGGACGACCGTTGTTTAAAATTCTAATCCGTATACCTGGGTAAATCCTCATCCTACTTAAACGCTGACATAAACCAAAACCACCTCTTATATCCAAAACCTCCACTTCCCTGCCGTTTTCTACTATGCTTAGGGGACACATTGCCTTTACATCACCTCCACTTCTACACAATTTGCCTCTTCTTTTCTTAAAGATAAGTGGTAACCCTTGACCAGCACATCTATGGGACTACCCAAAGGAGCTACCCTTTCCACCTTTACCATTTCTCCTGGTACAATACCCATCTGCATGAGCCGTTGTTTAACGGCACCATTGCCCTTAACTGACCTTACCCTACCTTTCTGCCCCTTTTTAAGTGATGTCAAATACATTTCAACACCTCCTAATTAAGATATTTAATTTTATTAGTTTTCTTAACAATTAATCCATAAATACCTATAGTTTCTAACCAACTAAAGCAGAAATCCACGAAGCCACTTTAACACCTAAAAGTACAAATAAGGCAACAACCAATGTTTCCAGTCCTGCCTTGAGATTAATTTCCCTCATAAGCAAAGCAGAACCTAAATCAGTCAGCACGCAAAAACTTAAGGCACCTATTAGCCCCCAACGTCTAAAAACCAAAACCATAATAATCGTCAAAGGTATAGAAAATAAACTCCCAAACACAGCTATTTTTATCAAGCTTAAATTAGTAGCCCGACTAATCACTGCGGCCATACCCGCCATCCTAGGGCAAACTATAAACAGAGCAAAGGCAATGCTTACCAATACTAAATCTGACATTTATTACTCCCTCCTATTACTCCCAAACTTAAGCTTGGATTAATAAGCTAAATAGAAATTTTTGTCAAGAATTTAATTTTGTTATTTTTTTTAACATTATGTTCCTGCCTTTACAGCAGGGAAATGTGGGAGAGGCCGGCTATCAAAAGCTTGATGGCCTCCATGCGGTGCATTTGGATGGCTTCAATACACTTATGCCTTTGGGGAACAACTACCTTCATGTTTATCACTCCTCAATCTTCTCTTGTTTAAAAGGCCCCTTTAAAGGGACCTTTTAGGTTTAGTCTAGCGGGCTAACCATATATTTTTTCGGCCATGCCGTGGCCTACAGAAACGGTAGTACCACCTGGAAGTGTTAGATAAAAGATGCAACCAATGTGCTTGGCCGGACCCGTAGTAGATTTTCTTGAAACTAGCTTTATGTTTTCCCCTTTTTCTATTCCGGCCTTTTTTGGTCTTTCTTCCAAGGCAATACCACTAATAATACCGACAAATTCGCCTTCGGCGTCGGCCTCAAGCTGGCAGAGTTGAAACACCTTGTCCCCTACTTTAATCAACAACTTTGAGGCCTCTCCTGTGCAAAGCTCAATTTGATTTCCATTAAATTCAATGGTGTAATTTTCTTCGGCTAAATGCCCTTTAACCTTGATACTTTCTCCTACCTTTAGACCCAAGTGTTCAAGCCCATCTCTGATTTCTTTACCACCCTCAATTTCTTTAACCACTCCATTATCACCGGCCTCCAATTCCAGAAGATGCACAAATTTCCCATTCCCTGTCTCTACAACCATCTTATTTGCAATTCCCTGGGCCAAAACTATTTCTTTGCCCTGTATTTCCACTGCCAAAGGACCACGATGCTCATGAGAAAAGGTGGACTCTAACTCAATCTCTTCGCCTTCTTTGATACCCAAATCTTCAAGATACTCTTTGAGGTCCTTCCCTCCTTCAATTCTTACAACCTCAAACCGCCTGTGTTCACTCCCTGCCTAATCCTTTAAACTTTTTACCTCTGCCATCACAAACCTCCTCCCAAAATCCGTGATTGCCCTCCAATAGAGCCCACAAGTGGGCTGTAATAAAGCGTTTTTTAAAAATACCTTTCACTTAAAAGGTGAGAAACATTTATCTTTCCCTCAAGCCCAATCATAATTATTGGGCCTTCGCTCGCTTAGCGGTCAAGGCCAAGCCCTACGGGTGGCTTAGCAGCCAGCCTTGACCTCGCTCGCTTCGGCACAATTTTTTTGAGACCAGAAGGGAAAAAGGAAGGTTTTCTTTTTCCTTCTTCTTTTCACAATTTCTTTTTCGCCAAGGCCGAGTGTAGTCAAGGGCAAGCCCGAAGAGCACAGTCTGCCCACAGAGCAGGTCGGAGCGAGCAAAGCGAGCGGAGACTCTTGACTACCTAACGAGGCCTTGGTGTATAATTTTTGTAAGTAAAGAGAAAGGGAAACTTCTCATATAAATCAATCGCGGATTTTGGGTTGTAATAAGAATGTAATGTGTAGTAGTAATATGTCTATAATTGATCTCATTGCCAATACTCCTCTTTTCAAAAGACTTTCTAAAACCCAACATGAAAATTTAGCCAAAATATGTATAAAGCGCTCTTACAAACGAGGACAAATCATTTTTCGGGAGGGCAGACCAGCAAATGGTTTTTATATAGTTGCCTCTGGACGGATTAAGATTTTTAAGGTCTCCTCCCAGGGAAAGGAGCAAATTCTTGGTATCTTTGGTGCGGGCGAGGTTTTCGGAGAAGTAGCTGTCTTTTCCGGAAATTGTTTTCCTGCAAATGCCATGGCCATAGAGGATAGTCATATCATTTTTGTCCCTAGAGGAGAGTTTATAAGCATCATAAAAGAAGATCCTACCCTAGGCTTAAACATGCTGGCCGTGCTTTCAAGCCGTCTGCGTAAATTCACGGTGCTTATAGAAAATCTTTCTTTAAAAGAGGTAGGTAGCCGTTTAGCGGCTTATATCCTTTATCTAAAGGAGCAAAAAGACGCAGAGAAATTTAAGTTAGATGTAACCAAGACCCAGCTAGCCAGCCTTTTAGGTACTATCCCTGAAACCCTATCCCGCACTTTAAGCAAAATGAACAAACAGGGATTGATAAAAATAGAAGGGAGCCAGATTGAAATTTTAGACCAAGAGGGATTACAGAAACTAGCAAAAGGAAACTGAAGAGATCTTATACATATTTAAATTAAGTTTATGCTATATTATGCAAAACCCCAAAATCCGCGATTGAGTTTTGGAGAAAGACATTTAAAAATAAGAAAAAACAAGAAAAAAACACCATAATTATCCCCTCCTTACTTAAAAAATTATATGCCAGGGCCTCGGTTATACGGTCAAGGGTCTACACTCACTGCGTTCGTTCAGACCTGCGCCTAAAGGCGCAGGCTGCGCCCTGCGGGCTTGCCCTTGACCGCCCTCGGCCCTGGCAAAAAGAAAAATCGCAAGGAGGAAGGGAAAAAAGAAATTTTCCTTTTTCCTTCTCGGCCTCAAAAAGAAAAAAAGCGCCGTAGCGAGCAAGGTCAAGGCTGGCCGAAGGCCACCCGTAGGGCTTGGCCTTGACCGCATAAGCGAGCGGAGGCGCTATAATTATAATTGGGCCTTGAAGAAAAGATAAGCGTTTTTCACCCTTTAGGTAAAAGGAATTTTTAAAACATTGTTTATTATAGCCTACTTGCGAGGTCTTTTGGAAGGCAATCACGAATTTTGGGGAAAACACTGTCTCTTTTTTAAGCTATAGACAAAACCACCCTGATCACCTATAAATGGGATAACCCTGTAAATGGAGAAATGCAGATGTCTTTAAAACCCCAATTATACACATATAAACTTGGACTTATCTTTATCTCTCTCTTTATTCTTTTTGCATGTGTGCCCTTTAAAAAGCCCCCGCCAGCGTTAATCCGCGTAAAAAAATGGCCACCACTAAGACGGCCGTCTGACATGAAGGCCTTTAATGCAGCTTTAGATCGCAGTCTTCACTATTGTTCTCGTCTTCCCGCGGATTACACCTTTTGGATAAATAATCTTCCCTATACCGCCAGGGAGTTAGAGGCAGACTTGGAAACCCTTAAATATTGCTTAAACCAGGCTGATTGGCAGAAATGCCTTAAATCGCATTTTGTGCTCTATCAGGCAAGGGGATTAAAAAAGAAAGAAGTGCTTTTTACCGGCTATTATCAGCCTGTCTTGCACGCCGCCTTATCACCCAGCAAGCGGTATCGCTATCCTATTTATCGTTTACCAGATGAGTGGATAAAAATTGACTTACGCCGTTTTGGTCATGATCTACCAGCTAAGACATTGATTGGCATGGTTAAAGGGCACGAGGTCATTCCTTTTTATACGCGCGCCGAGATTGATTTTGCCCATAAGCTTATGGGCAAAGGCTATGAACTAGCCTGGGTAGATGATCCCATTGAGCTCTTTTTCTTACATGTCCAAGGCTCTGGCATTCTTGTTCTGCCTGACGGACAAAAGCTTTATGTGCATTATGCTGCCAGCAATGGCCGTCCTTACCGCAGCATTGGCAGAATCATGCGGGAGTGGAGACTTTTGGATGATAATGTTAATGGTCTGAGGATAAAGGAGTTTTTGCGCAATCACCCAGAAATGATGCAGAAAGTATTTGCCTTTAACGAAAGTTATATCTTCTTTAAACTTGTCCCTAAAGGCCCCCTTGGGGCGATAAATGAAGTGCTGGTGCCTTATTATTCCTTAGCGACTGATCCCAGTGTGTTCCCTCGTGGGGCAATCTTGTTTGTAGATACGGAGATACCGAAGGTAGACGAAAAACAGCACTTTTTAGGCTGGCAGCCCTTTAAAACCATCGCTTTCAGTCAGGATACAGGAGGTGCCATAAAAGGACCAGGCCGGGCCGATATCTTTTTTGGCACCGGGCCAATAGCCGAGGCCCAGGCCTGTTATATGGCGCAAAAGGGCAAATTATACCTGTTAGTAGGAGGAAAACATGAAAAATAAACTCTTGCAAATCCTTTCTTCTCATCTCCTTTGGCCCTATGGCGAAGCTGCCTTTAAGCGGGTGTTAGAAGTTCTGCCAGAGGAAACGGTTGCCTTTTTGCTAAGGCGACCAGAAGCAGCCAAGCAACTATTGAAGATTTGCGTTAGTTCTACCTATCTGACCAATTTGTTGGTAAGAAGGCCAGAGCTTGTAGCCTGGCTTTTTTTAGAGGGAGGGATTGAACAAACAAGGACAAGGGCCGAATTTTTAACCCTTCTTAAGTCCATCATTGGCAAAAAGGAATTCCCTGAACTTATTCGGGCGTTTAAGGCCAAGGAGCTTCTGCGTATCTGGGCGAGAGACCTTAACCAGCTTACCTCCTTAGAGGCATCCCTTAAGGAGTGGAGTGATTTGGCCTCTGCCTGCCTGCAGGCCATATATGAACATGTCTTACCTTCTGTCTTTCCTGAAGGCCCTCCCACAAGCTTTTTTATCTTTGGTTTGGGAAAATTGGGAGCAGAGGAGCTTAATTATTATTCGGATATTGACCTGGTCTATTTTTATGAATCTAATGAAAATGTAACAAGGAATGACCACCAGCTTTTTGTCAAATTGGCCGAAAAGATAACCTCCTTATGTCATCATCCCCAATATGGGGAGGTCTTATTTAAGGTAGATTTAAACTTACGGCCAGGGGGAAAGGAGAGCGAAATTATCCAATCTACACGCGCCGCTGAGATTTATTATGAAAACTTTGGCACGGCCTTAGAGCGATTGGCCCTTTTACGGGCAAGGCCTATTGCCGGAGATTTAAAAAGGGGAAGGGCATTTTTAGATAGTCTTACCCCTTTTATTTATCGGCGTTATTTTGACTTTTCAGGCGTGGATGAGATCAGATCCTTAAAAAGGGCCTTAGATTTTAAGAGCCAGAAGGAAAAACGCTTTAATTTAAAGATAGGTCAGGGTGGCATTAGAGAGCTGGAATTTTTTGTCCATACCCTTCAGCTTATTTACGGAGGCCGTTTTCCTGAACTGCGCCAGCACCGGACCTTTGCGGCCATTACGGCCTTAAAGAATGCTAAGCTTATAAGACCAGAAGATGCAGACTTTCTCTGTCGGGCCTACCGTTATCTGCGGCGGCTAGAGCATCTTTGCCAGATGGCGGCCTATACCCAAACCCACACCTTGCCCCGCGACCGCCATACCCTTTTAAAAATCGCAAGGCTTATGGGATATGGAGAACGCAGGGAAGAAATAGCCTTAAGACATTTCTTTAACCACTTGCGCAAAATAAGAAGCGGAGTGCATGCCTTTTTTAAGGAACTTCTGGCCACGAAGGAAGAAGGAAAGGAAGAAGAAGTGTTTAAGATTCTTTTTACACATACAGTTTTGGAAAAAGAGGCCATTTCTTACCTTAAACAAATGGGGTTTAAACATCCAGAGCGGTCCTATGAGCGTATTATGAAATTAAAAGGTTTTCTGCAAACCCCTCATGTGTCAGGTCAGTCGCACCGCCTTCTTTTGGCCCTTCTGCCCAGACTTTTACAGGAAGTGCAGCAAACTATCAATCCTGACCTAGCCTTAATCCGGTTAGAGGAGTTTATTTCACGTCTGGGGCCAAGGACTGGCTTTTATGCCTTGCTGAAGGAAAACCCTACTCTCCGCAGATTAGTCTTGCAAATCTTTGGCGCCAGTGAATTACTTTCTTCTCTCTTAATAAAGCACTTTCAGCTCTTTGACCAATTGATCTCTGCCTCTCAGGCCAAGCCTATTAAGACAAGGGCAGACATAGAGGCCACCTTGCAGACATATATACGCTGTGTTTCTAATGGGCATACAGAATTGGATTTAGAGGAAAAAATAGAGGCCCTAAGGCAGTTTAAAAATGAAGAGCTGCTGCGCATTGGTTTTGCTGACCTGGCAGGAAAACTAAGTCCCATACGTGTCTCCCAACAGCTTACGGCCGTGGCCGATGTTGCTTTGGCCCATGCCTTAATCTGGGCAAAAGAAGAGGTAAACAAAAAGATGTCTCCTTTAAGCCTGCCCTTCCTTGTCGTTGCTCTTGGTAAATTGGGTAGTCAAGAAATGGCCTATCACTCAGACCTTGACTTAATTTTTATTTACGATTACCCCCCTGAAGCAGATCTGACCTTACAGCAGCAAGCCCACCTGTATTTCGTCAAACTGGCCCAGCGGCTGATTTCCATTCTTACTGTCCCTCATGCCGGTGGTCCGGGTTATGAAGTAGATACCCGTCTGCGTCCATCGGGCCGTTTTGGACCCTTGGTTGTATCTTTTCCTTCCTTTAAAGAGTATTACCAAAAACAAGCCATGCCCTGGGAAAGGCAGACCCTTTTAAAGGCCCGCTGGGTATGTGGAGATCAAGCTCTAGGTGAGGCATGGGAGAAGTTTCGCCATTTCCTTCTCTTTGAAGAAGAAACTGAAATTGATTGGAGACAAGAAATAAGCCACATGCGCCAGCGTATCTTAGAAGAAAGGGCAAAGGAGACAGAGGGAAAATTCAACTTAAAGTTAGGTAAAGGTGGGTTAATTGAAGTTGAATTTTTGGCCCAATATTTCCAGCTTATATACGGGCCTAATTATCCTGAAATAAGACGGAGACATACCTTTAAATTTTTTAAGGCCCTAAAGGAAATAAAGCTTATACCGGCAGATGATGTGCAGGCCCTTATGGAAGGGTATAGCCTGTTTAAGGCCTTAGAGCATCGGCTCAATCTCGTTTATAACCGCTCATCGGAGTTGCCTCTGTCTGAGGATAAGATAAAGGAAATGTGGCAAAACTGGGGTTTAAAGGAACCGCCATTAAAGCTTTCACCAGAAGAGGCGCTGGCTTACCTTCAAGATTTGCGTATGCGCATAAGGAAAATTTGGGAGAAGTATTTGCCTGATGGGTAAGATTAAAGAAATTGGAAAGTTGAAAGAGGGATTAAGTTTACTCTCGCAGGTCCTTATTGGGAAAGAAGAGGAAATCAAGCTAGCCCTTACTTGTTTTTTAGCCGGAGGCCACTTACTTTTGGAAGACCTACCTGGAACTGGCAAGACAACCCTGGCCCTGGCCTTGGCGAGAGTATTAGGATGTTCCTTTGCCCGCATTCAGTTTACAAGTGATTTACTTCCGGTTGATATCTTGGGAGGAATGGTATATCTTCCTAAAGTAGAACGGTTTTTCTTTCGCCCTGGTCCCATCCTTTCACCACATTATCCTGGCGGATGAAATTAACCGGGCCACGCCCAAGACCCAGAGTGCCCTCCTTGAGGCCATGGAAGAGAGGCAGGTAAGCATTGAAGGAAAGGTCAGGCCTTTGCCGTCTCCCTTTTTTGTCGTTGCTACCCAAAACCCGCTGGAACTTCATGGCACCTTTCCCCTGCCTGAGTCTCAGCTTGATCGTTTTTTAATGCGGTTGCGTCTAGGATATCCTCCAGCCGACCAAGAGGGGATTATTTTAAAAAGGGGTGATTCCCAAGAAAGGGCTAAATACTTGCGTTTCTGTTTACCCCAGAAGAATGTTTAAAACTACAGGCAGAGATAAAAGATATCACCCTTCATGATGACCTCATTGCGTATATGTTAAAAATCGTAAATTACACACGTCAAACAGCAGATTTCTATTACGGCCTTTCGCCGCGGGCCGCGCAGGCCTGGGCCAAGACAGCTAAGGCCTATGCCTTTTTAGAAGGAAGAGATTATGTCTTCCCTGAAGATATAAAGACCGTATTTATTCCCATTGCCTTCCATCGGCTTTTACCTAAAGAGGAAATGTCTTTTAAGACCAAAGAGGAATTTTTAAAGGACTTCCTAAAGCAGTTTTCCTTGCCTACATGAAAAAGGGACAATTTCGGGTCAAAGTTACCAAGGCTGGGGCCATTTATATCTTTCTCACCCTCTTTATCGGCGTGGCGGCCGTTAATACAGGCAACAACATGCTTTATTTGATCACCTCTTTTATGCTGGCCGTTATGGGTTTGTCTGGTCTCAGCTCCTTTATCAACTTGCTGGGGTTAGAATTTGTCTTTTGTCCTAAAGAAGAAATATACGCCCAAAAAAGAACTCTTTTTGTACTCCAAATCCGCAATAAAAAATGCCTCCCTAGTCTGTTTTTAGGTATAGACACGAAAAGGGAATAAAGCCAGGTGTATATCCACCTGAAACAATAGCAGAGAAGATCAGAACCTTCTTTCTTCAGCCTTCCTTTCGCTATACCAAAAAGATCCCTCCTTTTACAAAGGATTCTATTTATACCTTTTTATTCATTACGCATCAGGGTTGGTGTGAACATTTTGCCTCGGCCATGACTCTACTCTTACGCACGGCTGGCGTGCCGGCTCGGCTTATAGGAGGATATCACGGCGGTATGTGGAATGAAGTAGGACATTACTATATTGTAAGACAAAAAGATGCCCATACCTGGGTAGAATATTGGAATGGACATACCTGGCATCTGATAAACCCAACCCCAGCTCGGCTCTTAGAAAAGACCAAATCAGTTTCTGTCTTTACTAAATGGCTAGACTATTTGCGACTACGCTGGTATGTGTACATTCTTAACTATGATTTCTCCCGCCAGCAGCAATTTTTTAGGACATTGAAACAGCATTTTGTTTCCTTGCCTAAAGCTCCTCGCCTTAAGTTAAACAAAGAAAAATACAAAAAAATTGTTCTTATAGGTTTTTGTTTGGTTATGATTGTCCTTTTGCTTATTTTAGGGCTAAGGCACATCAAAACAAACCCAGCCCTTAAACTACGACAGCTTCTTAAGGCTTATGGTTATTCCTTTCATGACGCCGATGGGCTTCTAGAAATAGCCGCCCAAATAGCCCCAAAGGACGCACAATTGGGCCAACTTATCACAGATTTTGCTTACATGTGGTATGAAATGCGCTTTGGGAATAAAAAAGAGCTTAAAAATAAATTAAAAAGGATAAAAAGACACTTAAATCACTAAGCTTTTACTGTCCTAACAGGTGCTTAACGGTGGTAAGAAGTTCTATGAGTTGATAAGGCTTTTGTAAAAACCGAAAGCCTTTCTTTCGTACCTGGACGACTTGGCTTCTTTCATCTGTATATCCAGTGGTAAAAAGAATTTTTAGGTCAGGATTAATCTTTACAAACCTTTCTGCCATTTCTAAACCATTGCTATCTGGGAGGACAATATCACTAAAAAGCAAATCAAAGTTTCCTTTTTCCTTATTGAAAATTTCACTCGCTTCCTTTACATTATTTGCCTCAAAGACCACATAGCCATTCTCAGTTAAAATCTTTTTCACCATTTCTCGGAGCCCTTTTTCATCTTCTACAACAAGAATACGTTCTCCATTGCCTTTAAGACTTCCCGCAGGCATTTCCTCTTTTCCTTCTTCTTTTTCTGGCTTCTCAGAGACCACTGGTAAAAATATCTTAAAAATTGTCCCCTTTCCTGGTTCACTGTAAACATTTATCCACCCATTGTGTTGTTTAACCACGCCATAGACTACCGAAAGACCTAATCCTGTCCCAATTCCGGCAGGTTTAGTGGTAAAGAAGGGTTCAAAGATATGTTGAATTGTTTCTTTGTCCATGCCAATGCCCGTATCTTCTACTTCTAAACACACAAAATTACCTGTTCTAGCATAAGGGTAAGTGCGACAGTAGTCCTCATCAATATACACATTTTTTGTTCTGATTATAATTTTCCCTCCTTCAGGCATGGCGTCCCTGGCATTGATGACAAGGTTCATGATTACCTGTTCAATTTGAGTAGGGTCTGCCTTTATAGAAAGGAGATTAGGCTCAAGTATCGTTTGCACTTCTATATTTTCCCCGATAACTCTTCTTAGCATACCCTTCATATCTTTAACTAGATTATTCACACATATAACCCTTGGTTCAAGAATTTGCCTCCGACTAAAGGCCAAAAGCTGGCGCGTAAGGGAGGCTGCTCGTTCTGCTGCCTTTTTGATTTCCTCAACCGCTTTATAAAGAGAATCATTAGGTTTAAGCTGGATTAACAACAACCCTATATAGCCAATAATAACCGTAAGCAAGTTGTTAAAATCATGAGCTATGCCACCCGCTAGCTTTCCGATGGCTTCCATTCTTTGAGCTTGAAAAAGTTGATGTTGAAGCCTTTCTTTTTCTTGCTGGGCCTGTTTAAAAGGAGTGACATCTATAAGAGAGGCTACACTTTTCTTTGTCTTAGGGATCATACTTACGGTTAAAAATACATCCTTTTTCTGTCCCCGCCTGTCTATAAAACATGCCTCATAGCTTCTAGGGGCTCCTTTGGGGTCAATCCGACGCTGATAATGATAACAGAGCATTCTACTTACATCTTCCTCTGTAAAAAATTCTGTCCACTTCTTCTTCCCCTCTATTTCATTTTTAGAGTAACCAGAAAGCTTTTCAAACTCTGTATTTACAAAAGAAATGGTTGTATCCTCTTCAATAATGAATATAGCTACACCGACATTTTCCAAAACAGTTTGATACTGCTGATTTAGCTCTGCAAGTGCAGTAATGGCTTGCTGTAAATACTTAATGTCATTTACCAGATCTTTTTTTGTTTTCTCACTCATCTTTTGCTTATACCAGACCAAAGTTACTGCTTTTTTTATTGTATTTTTTAAGCTTTGTCAAACTTTTTTCTAAAAGGCGAAGCACTAAAATAATGGATGATATTATAGGGTGCATTAAGAGCGATAATATAGTAAGGGTAGGCTTTAAAAGAAAGATAAGCCTTAAGTCCTTTTTCTTCCAAACAGAAGGAAGATCACGCTTCCAGCTATCAACAGAGTAACGCCTATGTAAAGGAATACTTCACCTATTGTCATTGTTTCTTCCTTTTTACAAGCAATATATCCCCCCATGAAAAGACACAACAGATAAAGCCCACAGCCTAAAATGCCCATTTGGCCTCTATCACACCCTGAGTTAAGGGCTAACACCTCAAGGCCCCAACACAAGCAGCCCTCTCGTTAGAAAATGCTTCCCTAACTTTACCCACACGTTTTATTCTACCTTCCGCAAAAGAAAATAGCAAGGAAAAGTTAAGTTGGCACGCGCAAACTTGGAGTTTCTCATTCTATGATTTCCCAGATGGAGAAAGGTGTAAGGCCTGTCACAATAGGTTAATTAAGAAACTTGAACGGCTTAAACTAACGGCTCTGATTTTTATCTTTTTTTCTGGAGGGCGATAGGGGACTTGAACCCCTGACCTTTGGCTCCGGAGGCCAACGCTCTATCCAACTGAGCTAATCGCCCTCTTTCAGACTATTAAAAAATAGAACATCTAGCAAGTAGTGTCAAGATCCCAAAATCCGTGATTACCCTACAATAAACCCCACAAGTAAACTGTAATAAAGGGATTTTTTTAAAAAAACGTCTTTCACCTAAAAGCTGAGAAAACATTTATCTTTTCCTCAAGCCCAATCATAATTATAGTGCCTCCGCTCGCTTAGCGGTCAAGGCCAAGCCCTGTGGGTGGCTTAACGGCCAGCCTTGACCTCGCTCGCTTAGGTTGGGAGGATGTTGAGAAATTACAGAGCTAATACATTCCTCCTAGCTTTTTGCTCTTGTCTTTTTTTTGAAAAAGGTTTAATCTCAAATTAATAAAAATGAAGTTATGGCAAAAAGTTACTATTGCTATTTCTCCCTACCTTTTACGTTCTTGGTTTGCTACCTGTCGTATCAAGATAAAACATGAAGCACCTATACCTGAAAAACAGGCCATCTATGTAGGCTGGCATTCTATCCTACCTGCGTTTTTATATCTAGGTCGCACTCACCACATAGCTACTATGGTCAGCCGTAGCCGGGATGGAGATTTGATAACTCCTATTTTCCAAAAATTGAGATTTCAGGTTGTGCGAGGTTCCCGGCATAAAGGCAGTGTAAGCGCCCTAAAGGGCATGCTTAAAATGATCGCTAAGGGATATAACGTAGGTTTAGCCATTGATGGTTCTAGAGGACCAGCAAGGAAGGCTCAAGGAGGAGCCTTATTTCTGGCCATGTATACAGGACTGCCCATTGTGGGAGTAGGCGTTGCCTATAGCCATTATCTAACTCTTCCCACCTGGGATCGGATGGAAATACCCCTACCCTTTTGCCAAATGGGAGTGGTTTTCAGTCGTCCCTTTTATTTGCCAAAGAAAATGGATGAAGAAATCTTTGCGAAATACCGACTCCTCATTGAAAAACATCTTTTTAAAATCAGGAAAATGGCTAAGGAATTGGTAAAGAGTTAATGCTCAAGAAAATAATCCAGCACCTGATCAAACACCTCAAAGTTGGCCGAAATCCAATAGACAAAACTACCCCTTTGAAAAACAGCGTGTTGCTGTCCTAACCCAAAGAAGGTATAAACTTTTATGCCTTTTATGTTTTTTTCTTTAAAGTTATAAAATGGAGACCTTTGGGCCGAAAGCATTTTCTGCATCATCACCTCTGTTTGTTTCTTGGCTTCTTGGGGACTAAAAGATTCTGAAATCCAAATACTGGCTTCATTCCAGTTACCTTCATAATAGGCCCCCTGATAATAGGCTACCCAGGCCCTTTTTAGAGGTATTTTCTTACCATGAAGTTTATTTACCGCCTCAATGGCCTCTTTGCCCTGCAGGATTTTTATCAGATGAAGATGGGGAAGAGTTTGGGGAAAACGCTCTGTGCCTTTAGGCTTGCGCCCGCAAGATAAGAGGGCAGAAAATAAAAAGACTGCTATAACTATACTAACTATCTGTCTTTTCATTTACTTTCGCCCTTTACCTTTCATTATTCGCATTTTTTGATCTGTAGAAAGGAGGAAATAGACTCATCCACTACCTGAAAAGAGGAATATTCCTGTTTGGCAATAGCACAGTTGATGTTTAGGGCGCAGTATTTCAGACAAATGGGATCTGTGGGATCAAAGTCACCGAAGCAATGGAGGCGGCCTTCTAAAGATTCTGGTTTAACAAGTTTGACTTTAATTCTTTTCATTGTTTACCCCTTCTTGAACGCTCGTTAATATTTTTATCATATCTTCATGCAAAAATCCATTAGTGGCTAGAATCTCTTTTCCATAAATGGAATATTTATCTCCCTTAAAATCCGTCACCCTTCCACCTGCCTCTTCTACAATCAACTTGCCTGCCGCCGTATCCCAAGGATGGAGACGTTCTTCCCAAAAGCCGTCAAAGCGACCACAGGCCACATAACAGAGATCCAGGGCCGCTGAACCAGCCCGTCTCACCCCTCTTGCTCTTAAAATCATTGCTTTAAACCGGCTTAACACCGGTTCAGGTCGTTTTTGAATATCGTAAGGAAAACCCGTTGCCAAAAGGGCCTTAAGCAGATTTTTTGTTTGGGAAACCTTTATCGGCTTATCGTTTAAAAAGGCCCCCTGTCCCTTTAAGGCCGAAAACATTTCTTTTAATACAGGATTATAGATTGCCCCTAATACAATCTCTCCGTCTATCTCAAGGGCAATAGAAACACAAAACCAAGGCAAACCATGGGCAAAATTGGTGGTTCCATCTAAGGGATCAATAATCCACTTTGGCTCTGTTTTTCCTCCTTCTTTTAGACCACTTTCTTCAGCCAAGATAGCATGCTGAGGATATTGGTTTTGAATGGCCTCTTTAATGAGTCGCTCACTGGCCAAGTCTGCTTCTGTGACAATGTTTATTTCTCCCTTATAGTCAATCTGATGTGGCTGAAAAAGAAATTTCATTAGTTCTTCACCAGCCTGATAGGCCACTTTGATAGCAAATTTGTAAATCTCCTCCATTCGTGCCCTCTGTAAGCAGATCCCCTATTTACTCTTTTGGCAAATTATGTTATAAGCCCTGTTTGAGGTAAGCGCAAGGTATGACTACCCATAAATTTGCGAGTCTGTGGCCTAAATTTGTTGACTTTAAGCGGAAGCCTCTTCTCTTAACTAAGGCCTATTTTGAAATCCTTCAAAAAGAAGCCCTCCTTTCTTTTTTGAAAACCAATTCCCATTTCAAAATAGAAAAAGAAAAGAATCAAGACTGTATCGCTACCTGGATTACTTCTGATGGGAAGAAGATTTTGGGGATATTGAAGGTCAACAGGACACGGTGTGTATTAGAGTGTTTAACCAAGGAAAGGGCCGAAGAGGGAAGAAAATTTTTAGAAAAACACCTTAAACAAACCATCCGTTTTCGGGCCTATAGCCTGCAGCGCTTAGAAGAAATAGAACAAGAAGAAGAGGATCTGCCGTTAGAGGAGTATCTTCAATACTATTATGAAAAAGAATGGATTAAAACCCCCTTGGCAGCTCTAGATGGTAAAACTCCTTTAGAATGTTTAAATTACCCTGAATGTAAAACGAAACTAGTTGGCTTGATTAACAACTTGGAAACAACTTCTAACTTACCTTATGACTTTAACCGTCTGCGTTGTCGGTTACGTCTTGGCTGTGTTTATGATCTGAGAATAGAGCTAGAAAAATATAAACTTGCCTTGCAGGAACAAATTTTGGTCATGTTGGATGCCAGTTTACGTCTCTTAAAGGCCATTGAGAAAAAGGCAGAAATCTTTTCGGCAGAAAATGCAGATGTGCTTTTGAAAATAAGCAACCTTATTGATGAGTTGACTGATTCTGTGGTAATTTTAGACAACGTTTCTAGCTTCAGGGATTTTAAGGCATTAGAAAAGGAAATAAACTATCTCTTTAATGAGATTGAAGAAAATTTCCTTCAATTCTTGGATACCCTTCCCCAAAAAGAAGGCATTATTGCCCTTTATGGAGACGAAACCTGGGATCATATTCAAGATGCAGATGAAAAAACCCCCCTTCCCTTGCCTCAATTGTTGGCTAGAGAGATAATGGCCAATTGGCGTGCCAGTGCAGAAGAAATTCTACTTACGCCTGAGATGAATTTAAAGGCAGTATTGGAAAAACAGCCCATAGAATGGATTGAAGCCATCTCTAGCTTTTTAGGTGTGAGCGAAGGTTGTAAAAAGAAACAAGATCATATTCAGGTCATTGATATTTTTCTCCATTCCAAGTCTAATCTAAGACGTCTTTTAAATACTTTTATCCCTTCTGCCAAAGAGTTACTCTATACGGTGCTGGATGCCGGCGGATTTTTCCCTTATGCTTGTCTCGTAAAGTGTTTTGGCAACGATCTGCAGGATGGATTTTACTGGCGTGAAAAACCGCCCAAGAGTATCATTGGTGTTTTGAGAGCGAGGGGGTTACTCTTTGTTGGACACCTCCAAAAAGAGGGGGAAAAGGTAAAAATCGCCCTTATTCCTGCCGATTTAAGACCCCTTTTGATGGAGGTGTTACAAGAGAGTATTTTTTAAATCTTTTCACCTCTATTCCAACAATTTATTTTTCTCCAATCATCTTTAAAAATTCCTCCTCATTGATGATGGTAAGACCCAAACGCTGTGCCTTACGGAGCTTTGAACCTGGATTTTCACCCACCACGACATGGGTTACCTTTCGGCTGACCGCATCCACGGTCTTTCCTCCCAACTCCTCTACCTTTCTTTTGGCCTCATCCCGCGTCATGGAAGAAAGGGCACCGGTAAAGATAAAGACCTTACCGGCCAATGGCCCTTTTATCTCTACTTTGGCCATACGCACACCGGCCTTTTTTAGCTTTTCAATTACCTTAAGATTGTCGGGTAAGGAGAAAAATTCCTTAATGCTGTGTGCAATCTTGGGACCGATACCAGAAACCTGTTCAAGCTTGTGTTCTGGCATATTAATAAGTTCATCAATTGAGTTGACCATCTCGGCTAGTAGAGTGGCCGTGGCATAACCGACATAGCGAATACCAAGGGCATAGATAACACGGTGAAGAGGCCGGTTTTTGCTTGCTTCAATATTTTTGAGTAACTTCCTTACATTTAACTCGCCTAAAAAGGTTGGACGTGGTTGTCCTAATTCTTCCATCCGTTTAGGTAGTTCCTTAAGAAGCTTTTCTTCGGTAAGGTAGTAAATATCCGCCACGTCTTCTACCAGCCTACTCATCACAAGTACTCTGGCCGTTCTTTCTCCTAATCCCTCTATATCCATTGCCCTTCTAGAAGCAAAGTACTTCAAACGCTCCTTTAATTGGGCCGGGCACCGCATATTTACACAACGCCACGCTGCCTCTTCAGGCAAACGCACAATTCTGCTACCACAAGAAGGACAGGTTTTAGGAAAGACAATAGGCTCTTCGCTCCCTGTTCTTGCTTCTTTGATCACTTTCACTATATAGGGAATAACTTCTCCTGCCCTCTCTACCAATACCATATCACCCACACGAATGTCTTTTTCCCGAATAAAGTCTTCATTAAATAGAGAAACGCGACTAATAATTACCCCTCCTACTTCTACTGGTTCTAATTCTCCCACCGGGGTAATGGTCCCTACTCGCCCTACCTGAAATACCACCCTTTTCAGCCTAGTCGTGGCCTGTTTCGCCTTGAACTTAAAGGCAATGGCCCAACGGGGATGATGGGTAGTTTCTCCTAAAATTTGCTGTGATCTTATATCATTGACCTTAATGACAATCCCGTCTATTTCATAAGGAAACTCTTCCCTCTTTTGTTCCCATTCTTGGCAGAATTTAATCACTTCATCTATCCCCTTACACAGTTCAGCCCCCCAGCTGACTTTAAACCCACATTGTTTAAGGATTTCCATCGCCTGCCAGTGTGTTTGAATAGAGGTCCCTAAGAGGTTTTCTCCTTTTTTATTTTCAGCAAAGGTAATTTGGTAAACAAAGGCATCTAGTTTCTTTTTAGCTACCTCTTTGGGATCTTGCAATCTCAAAGAACCAGCCGCGGCATTGCGGGGATTAGCAAAGGGAGACAGACCTTCTTCCAGTCTTTGTTGATTAATTTTGCGAAAGCTCTCTTTGTCTATTAAGACCTCCCCTCTTATTTCTATGCGGTGAATACCAAATTGAGAAAGGGGTGCGCGTAGAGGAATGGCCCGGATGGTTCTAATGTTAGGGGTAATGTCCTCACCCCTAGCCCCATCGCCTCTAGTACATCCACGTTGCAATAAATCATTCTCATAGACGAGCGCAATACCTGCCCCATCAAACTTAGGTTCACAGGTGTATTCTACTTCCTCTGTTCCTATACCCTGCACTACTCGCCGGTGAAAGTCCCTTAATTCATCAGCAGAATAGGCATTGTCTAAGGAAAGCATTTTAGAAAGATGGGGCACCTCAGGAAAGACCTTGGTTACATCACTGGCCACCCGCCTCGTGGGTGAATCTGGACTAATTAACTCTGGGAATTTTTCTTCTAAGTCTCGTAGATACCGAAAGAGTTGGTCATATTCATAGTCAGAGATAACCGGATCGTTTAAGACATAATAACGCCAGTCATGATAGCTAATAACCGTGCGTAAAGATCCAACAATTTCCTTTGCCTTTTCAAGAGAAAGTTTTTTTATTGGATGATCTTTAATAAATCGTAAAAGGCTTTTTGTTTCCTCCAATAGCCGGGCCTGCTCTTTTTCGCTATACATCCCTACACCTCAAAACAGAATTTAAATGTTTTCTGTAGCTATTTTTAATCACTTTGAACAAAAAGGGCAAGAAAGAGAACTATAAAACCAATCTATCAGCGGGCAATTGTTTAACAAATTTCGTTTTCCTCTAAAATAACCCACCTAGTATAAACTATTTCACAATTGCCTACATAAGCACGTGCTTAAGACATTGTCCAGTGTAACTTTCTTGGACGGCTGCCACTTCTTCAGGCGTACCAGTAGCAATAATCTCTCCTCCCGCTGGACCGCCTTCAGGACCAAGGTCAATAATATAATCGGCACATTTTATTACTTCTAGATTATGTTCAATCACAAGCAAGGAGTGACCCTTCTGCAACAAGGTCTGCATGGCCTTGAGCAGGCATTCTATATCGGCCAGGTGAAGACCAACCGTAGGTTCGTCAAAGATGAATAGTGTTTTGCCTTTGCCGATTTGTAAAAACTTGGCCAACTTGAGCCGCTGTGCCTCCCCGCCAGAAAGGGTATTAATGGGCTGACCTAAACGCAGATAATGAAGACCCACTTCTATAGCAGGGAGAAGACGATTTACGATTTCAGGCCGGTCGGCAAAGAAAACCTTGGTTTCAGTAAAGGTCATGGCCAACACATCGGCAATATTTTTACCTTTATAGGTAACTTCCAACACTTCCTCCCGGTAGCGTGTACCCTTACACACCGGACAGGTAAGATAAACATCAGAAAGAAACTGCATTTCTATCCGCTCAAATCCTGCCCCTTGACAGGCTGTGCATCTCCCCCCAGGGCTGTTGAAGGAAAAGGTACCGGCAGTATATCCCCTGGCCTTGGCCTCTGGTAGGGTAGCAAAAAGCTTGCGCATAGGGGTAAAAATATCCAAATAGGTAGCAGGGTTAGCGCGGGGAGTTTGACCAATGGGTGTTTGATCCACAAGGATTACATCGTCTATCTTCTCAAGCCCACTTATTGCTTCATACTTGCCTGGTTTTCCCACAAACATACCCTTTTCTTTTTTGATGCCTTTATATATGATCTCTTCAGCCAGAGTGCTTTTACCTGAACCTGAAACGCCCGTCAAACAAACCATTACACCTAGGGGAATTTTGACAATGATGTTTTTAAGATTGTGTGCCGCTGCTCCTTTAATAATTAACCAACCCTTAGGTCTGCGACGGACAGAAGGCACGGCTATCCGCTTTTTGCCAGTTAAATACTGGGCCGTTAAGGAATCCTTTGCTTCCTTAAGACCTTCTAAAAGTCCAAAATAAACTACTTTTCCACCTCTTTCCCCGGCCCCAGGACCTAGGTCAAGAATATAATCAGCGGCCTTTATGATCTCTGGGTCGTGTTCTACGACCACCACCGTGTTTTCCTTGGCCAGTTCCTTTAAGATTTTGACCAAACGTTTGTTGTCTCTAGGGTGCAGTCCTACGCTTGGTTCATCTAAGATAAACAAGGTGTTGACCAAGGAAGAACCAAGGGCCTTGGTCAAATTGACCCTGGCCACCTCTCCCCCAGAAAGGGTGCGGGATTGGCGGTCAAGGGTAAGATAACCTACCCCTGCTTCTTTTAAATAATACAGACGACGCGTAATCTCATCCAATAAAAGCCTAACCGCTGGGTGTGACTGCTCTTTAGAAAAATGCTCTTTAAAAAAGACAAAGGCCTCGTCAATGGACATTCCTAGGATTTCAGCAATGTGTTTACCTTTAAGCCGATACTGCAGCACTTCTCTTTTAAAGCGCGTGCCCTGACAATCTGGACAGATAAAATAACCACGATACCGTGAAAGAAAGACCCGCACGTGCATTTTGTAACTTTTGCTTTCAAGCCAGCGGAAAAAACCTTTTATGCCGTAAAAACCATCTCCTCCCTCTATGATGAGTTTTTGCTGCGTGGGTGGAATTTGGGCAAAAGGCACATCCGTAGGGATGCCTTTGGCATGACAAAAAGAAATCAAGTCTTCATACTCCTCGCTGCCTGGCTTCCAGATTTTTATTGCTCCTTCGGCTAAGGATTTATGTTTATCCGGGATAATCAGATCTAAATCATAATCAATAATGCGGCCAAACCCACGACAGGTCTCACAGGCCCCTAAAGGGCTATTAAAAGAGAAGAGATTAGGATGCGGCCTTTTATAGGCTATGTCACAATAGGCACAGCCATAGTCCTGACGAAAACAGAGCATCTCACCAGGAAACACTTGCACTACCACCCGACCTTGAGCAAATTGATAGGCCATTTCTATGGCCTCTTTAAGCCGTCCTTTCTTTTCAGGTACGGCCACAAGGCGGTCTACAAGGACATAGAGCCTTTGTTTAGGCTTAAGGGATATGTCTTCCAAATAGACTACTTCTTCATTCATCCACAGGCGGTCAAAGCCCAGGCGTAAAAGTTCCCCTTTAGCCTCTTCAGGCGACTGCACGGCATAGGGAAAACAGACTACCAGCCGTTTGCCCTTATATTCCTTCAAAACCAATTCTACCACTTCTTGGGGTTCATAACTGCGCACCGGTCGGCCGCAATGGGGACAATAAAAGATGGCCAAATGGGCAAAGAGGAGCTTTAGGTAGTCGTTAATTTCGGTCATCGTACCTACAGTAGAACGGGAGGTCCGCACCGGGTGTTTTTGGTCTATGGCAATGGCGGGAAGAATACCTTCAATTCGTTCTACATCCGGCCGATCCATGCGCTCAATGAACTGCCGGGCGTAAGGAGAAAAGGTCTCTACATACCGCCGTTGTCCCTCGGCATAGAGGACATCATGGGCCAAGCTGGACTTTCCGGCCCCACTCACCCCCGTAATGACCGTCAGACAATTAAGGGGTAAGCTAAGGTTTATTCCCTTTAAGTTGTTTTGGCGGGCATTGATGACTTTAATGCAGGGAACAGACATGGTGTTCTTTAAGTCGCTTCATCCCAATAAGGTGAATGTCCAAGGACCTGCCATAATCTACGCATCATGGCTTCATGTTCTGGGTGATCGTGGTGATAGCCTAATAGATGCAGCAAGCCGTGAATAAGATAAAAATCCACCATTTCTTCCAGACTAAAATCGCACGCTTCAGCCTCCCTCTGGGCCGTCTCTAGGGAAATAACAATATCACCCAAAAGATGAGGATTGATGTCTTTATCCTCTCCCTCTTGCATGCAAAAGGAAAGGACATTAGTAGGGGCATCCTTTTGCCGATACTGACGGTTTAACTCCTTTATCTCCTCATCACTCACAAAGGAAATACTCACCTCGGCCTCAGCTAGATTAAGTGCCTTTAAGAGCTTGCCCATTTTCTCTTCTATTTGGTCGGCTTTAAGTCTGTCTTTCTCTTTCAAATTTATCCAAACTTGCATAAACTTGCCACCTTTAAAATTTGGATTTAGAATTCAATGATAAGAACAGGCAGCTGGTATGTCAAGGAACATATTAGGAGGCCTTTATGGTTTTAGCCGAAACATACCTTCCACGCTATACCTACGAAGACTATGCCAACTGGGAAGGAGATTGGGAGCTGATAGAAGGCGTACCTTATGCCATGGTCCCCTCTCCTCTCAAAAGACATCAGTTTGTCTCTATGCTGATAGCGAAAATGGTTTATGAGCAGATTGCGGATTGCCCTTATAATTGCCAAGTATTCCAGGATGTGGACTGGATAGTAAACAACTCTACGGTTGTAAGACCGGATTTATTAGTCGTTTGTGAGGATGAGGCTGAAGACTATGTCAGAAAAACGCCAGAAGTTGTCTTTGAGATAGTCTCACCTACCTCGGCCACTAAAGATGAAAATCTAAAGTTTCTTCTTTATCAACAGGAGGGCGTTAAGTACTATGTCCTTGTATACCCTGAAGGACGAAAAATCAAGGTCTACAAACTCATGGAGGGAAGGTTTATAAAAGTTTTTGACGATACTAAAGGGTCTTTTAGGCTAGAAGTAAGCTGTCCATTTGAAGTTAAACTTGATGAGTTGTGGAAGAGGATGGAATAGAAAAAATCACAAATTTGATCCATTTTTTCCTTCCTTTTTTACCTCCGGGTATTCAATCCTTGGATGGAAGATACCTATCAACACCTTGGTAAACATTTCTTCTATTTTATGGATATCCTTGAGCGTAAGTTCGCACTCATCTAGCTGGCCATCCAAAAAGAGATTGGAAATAACCTTCTGCACTGTAGTTTTGATGCGTGAAGGTGAAGGATCCACCAGAGAGCGGCTGGCGGCCTCTACTGCATCGGCTAGCATTACCAGGCCTGCTTCCTTGGTCTGAGGCTTTGGCCCAGGATAACGAAAGTCTTCTTCCTTAACATTGGGGTTTTGTTCCTTGGCCTTGTGGTAAAAATAGGTAATTAAGTTCGTGCCGTGGTGTTGCCTGATGATATCAATAATGGCGTTACCCAACCCGTATTTTTGAGCCAATTCCACGCCGTCTTTGACATGGGACATGATAATCAAGGCACTCATAGAGGGGTTAAGTTTATCGTGTTTATTTTCTACTCCAATTTGATTTTCAATAAAATAAAGAGTTTTTTTCATCTTGCCAATGTCATGATAATAGGCCGCCACTTTGGCCAACAGAGGATTGGCCCCAATCTCTTCGGCCACCGCCTCTACCAACTGGGCTACCACGACACTGTGATGATAGGTACCAGGGGCTTTAACCATTAGCTCCTTTAACAAAGGCTGATCCAAACTGGCCAACTCTAGCAGCCGTATGTCACTAGTATAACCAAAGATGATCTCTACAATTGGGGTAAGGCCAAGGACGACCACACTACTTGCAATACCCCCTAAAAGGGCCAGACCCAAGTCTAAGGGAATGTGAGTATAATTTACTTCCTGATGCATAGTATTTATAAAAAGAACAAGCATTGCCTGGATAATCCCTAATTCCAAACCTACTTTGATAAGAGTTCCACGGTGGCGGCAACAATGAAGCCTTAAGGCAACCCAAAATCCTCCCACTAAGAAATATAGGAAAAAGGAAGATGATTTAAGCATAAGACCCGTTAGCCCTGCCATAAGAGAGGCAATTACTAAACCTAACTGGGGTTGGGTAAATAAGGTAAGGAGCATGGTGGCTCCGTTTATGGGAAGAGCGTAAACAAAGGCCTGAGCAGAAAAAATAGGAAAATTTTGGGCAAATAGACTGCCAACCTCTAATCCTAACTTCCCTAAAACAAAAAAGAAGAAGATATTGCTCAACCAAAAGCAAAAGTTAGACTGCCTTTGAAAAAAAACAGGATTAAGCCATGCACTCACGTTTTTTGTTACCCATAAGCTGACAAAAATCAAACCTGTAAGTCCTAAAAACAAGAGAAAGACATGTTTATGTGAAGTCTGCTTTTGTTGTGCCTGTAGCTTTAAGAGCTCCATTTGGTTAATTTTCTCCCCTTCCCTAACGATGATTTCTCCCTTTTTTACTTGATAAAAGACCGGTTTAACATTTTTGGCTGCTTCCATTTTACGACGATAGGTTTCAGTAGGATTATAAAAGACATTAGGTTTTATTAATTTGGTAGCAATTTTTATAACTACTTGTGTAGGCTGGCGTTTTAATTCATTAAAAAGGATATAACGTTGCTGATAAATTTCTTGTTTGGCCTCCTCTATACTTAAAAGACGATCAGGATTAAAAATCCTGTGTTCGTGAGATGGATTTTTAAAGACCAATACAATGCCATAGCGGGCCTTTATCAGGGAGGTCTTATCTGTTACAATTCCCCGCGTATAAAGGGGTTCCAACAGTTGATATAAAAGCTCTTCCAGACGAGAAGAAAACCCTTCTTTTTTTAGAATTTGAAATTCAACTAGGTTCAGTTTAACACCCAAGATTTTCTCAAAGGCTCCCTTCATTTCTTTATCAGAATGAATCTTAAGGTTTTCCGTATCCTCGCTTTTTACCACCGTTTTGGCCAGTCTTTTTAACCTGTTTTCTTCCAAAAATTGACGCATCTGAGCAAAGGCCTTTTTGATCCTTTCTTTCAGGTCTAGCCAGACCTCCTCCTTAAATTCATATACCGGAGGCACCTTTGCCATTGCTTCTTGACGGTATTTTGCAGTCGTAACGGTATCTTCTACCAGAAAATCCCTTTTCGCCTTGATATCCCTTTGCGCAATATCACCCAATTTATAGTGCTTAGGTGCAATGAGAAGATGAGGATAAAGTGTAAAGGCAATTAAAAAGCTGGCCAAGAGGAGAGAAAAAGTAGATAAAGTAGAGTGCTTATAAAAAATTTTTTGCCATTCAAAAAGGATCCGTTTTAAACAACCTTCTGGTGAATTACCGTTTTTATTGTTGTTTTTCTTTATTGACATGGAATTTAGAGGCCTTTTGTTCTTCGTATTTTTCGTAGGCCCGAATGATCTCCCTTACAAGACGGTGTCTGATAACATCTGTTTTTTCAAAGAAGATAAACTTTATTCCCTCTATACCCCTTAAAATCTCTTTGGCCTCAATTAGGCCTGAGGCCGTGCCCGCAGGTAAGTCAACTTGGGTAATATCACCTGTCACCACCGCCTTGGCATTGAAGCCTAAGCGGGTAAGAAACATCTTCATCTGTTCAGAGGTGGTATTTTGGGCCTCATCTAGAATAACAAAGGCATCGTTTAAGGTTCGTCCCCGCATAAAGGCAAGGGGAGCAACCTCAATTACCCCCCTTTGCAGAAACTTGGCCGCCCGGTCAAAGTCCATCATGTCATGCAAGGCATCATAAAGGGGTCTAAGATAGGGATTGACCTTTTCGTAAATGTCTCCGGGTAAAAATCCAAGCTTTTCGCCTGCCTCTACGGCTGGTCGGGTGAGAATAATCCGCATAACCTCACCCCGCATAAGGGCTGAGAGGGCCATGGCCATCGCTAGATAAGTCTTACCTGTTCCTGCCGGTCCAATTCCAAAAACAATATCATACTTTCGGATGGCTTCAATGTACTCCTTTTGCGCCTTCGTTTTAGGAGTAATAACCTTCTTTTTAGAAACAATGTACACTGTATCTAAAAAGATGTCCTTTAACCTAGCATGAGCATCGCTCTGTAATAAACGAATGGCATATTCAATATCACTAGGATAAAGGGGATAACCTTGTTTTAACAGGTCATACAACTGATGTAATAGGTTGGTAACCAAGTCTACTTCCAAAGGTTCGCCTTCAGTCATAATCCGGTTGCCCCGGACATGAAGCCTTACACCCACACTGCGCTCAATTAATTGGAGATTAAAATTCCGCTCTCCTATTAATCTTCTTAAGAGGTTAATGTCATCAAAGGTGAAACTCACCATTTCTCTTTTTTTTGCTGGTAACGCCAAATTTTACCTCCTTAATAAAAAATTAAGGGGGCTTTCTGCCAAAAGCCCATTAACATATACCACACTGTCCCTTGAGATGCAATCGGGGAAATGTAGCGCTGGAGTTTATCCTTACAAGGCATAAGGTTTCTATATTTGGGGTAAGGCTTTAAATTTTTAAGCGGTAATAAATCTGGGGAGACCTTTTTCTTCAAAACCCAATTACAATTATAGTGCCTCCCATCGCTCATCTGTCAAAGCCAAGTCCGAAGGGAGCACTGAGTGAAAATCCTTGACACTGTATAAGCCAGGTCTTGGTATATAACTTATTAAAAAACAGAAAGACCAACAATTTTCAAACCGCCTCATAAAACAATTTAAAATTTTGCCTTTCAATTTGACAGGTATTTGCCAAAAAGGTATTAGGATATGTGAAGAATGTACTTGAAATTACAGGTAGAATGTAAAAGAAATTGCAGAGGTTGAAAAGGAAAGAGAACTTTAAAAGCTGAATCCCTGGAGGTTGGGTTTTATGTGGCGAAAAATTAAACTTGCTCTGGAGATGATCAAATTTGAACATAGCATTTTTGCCTTACCCTTTGCCTTTATCGGAGCCTTTTTGGCCCAAGGCGGGGTGCCGCCGGCGAGCAAGTTGTTTTGGATCTTGGTGGCAATGGTCAGTGCTCGCAGTGCGGCCATGGCCTTTAACCGCTTGGTGGACAGGGAAATAGATGCCAAAAACCCCAGAACAAAAGACCGCCATCTCCCTAAAGGTCTCCTTACGCCCCAATGGGTGCATGGCTTTATTCTCTTTTGGGTGCTTGTCTTTTTTGTTTCTACTTATTGTTTAAACCGGCTGGTCTTTTATCTATCACCCATCGCCCTTTTTATCGTCATGGGCTATTCCTACACCAAACGCTTTACCTGGCTTTCTCATTTAATCTTAGGTATTGCTGATGGTCTTGCCCCTTTAGGCGGTTGGCTGGCGGTCAAACCAGTCTTTACGGCGACGCCCCTTTGGCTATTGATGGGCGTTGCCCTTTGGGTAGCAGGCTTTGATATCCTTTACAGTTGTCTTGACTATGAATTTGATAAAAAGGAGGGATTACATTCTATTCCGGTAAAATTCGGGATTAAAAAAGCCTTACATATCTCTACACTTTTTCATCTTCTTACCATTATTTGTTTTTACTTCGCTGGGGAAACGGCTCACTTGAAGCCAGTCTATTTTTATGGCTTAACAATAATTGCTTTTCTCCTTATTGGTGAACACCTTCTGGTCAAGCCCAATGATTTTTCCCGTATCAATATGGCCTTTTTTACCTTGAACGGAGTTGTGTCTATATTAATGTTTTTCCTTGTTATTCTTGGCGTTATGATTTAAGTTTGGCTATGGTTTCTTTAATAATTTCAATGGCCTTTTCTACTTCTTCTTCGGTGGTAGGATAACCTACACTAAAACGCACGGCCCCTTTTCCTAACTCTGGCGCAACCCCCATGGCTGAAAGGACATGAGAAAGGTTTACCTGTCCACTGTGGCAAGCTGCCCCGGTAGAAGCACAAATTTCAGGCATGGCCTTAAGGACTTTTTCTCCGCTAAGCCCTTTAAAGCCAACAAAAAGGGTATTGGGTAGGCAGTGTTCAGGATGGCCAAAACGCACCACCTCTAAATCTTTTATGCCTTTCCAAAGCCTATCTCGCAATTTGGCCAAATGTAAATTCTCTTTACCTTTAAGTTTTTCCCTTAAAATCTCACACGCCTTCCCTAAACCAACAATATAGGCTATATTTTCCGTGCCTGCCCGTTTAGCTATTTCCTGGCCTGCGCCATGCATAAAAGGTGAAAAAGGTGTCCCCTTACGTATATAGAGGCCGCCAATACCCTTAGGGGCATAAAGTTTATGTCCAGCAATGGTCAATAAATCCACTCCTAATTTTTCTACATTTACTTCAATTTTTCCTAAGCTTTGGGCAGCATCAGTATGAAAGATAATCCCATATTCTTTGGCAATTTTAGAAATTTCAGCAATGGGTTGAATAGTGCCGGTTTCATTATTGGCATGCATAACAGAGATGAGGACTGTATCTCCCCTAAGGTATCTTTTGATCACCTCAGGCTCTATCAATCCATCTTTGTTAGGAGGAACAAGACTAACTTCAAATCCCAATGATTCCATAAATAAGGCTGGATTTAACACCGAAGGATGTTCAATTTGGGTGGTGATTACATGCCGTCCTTTTTCCTTTAATACCCAAAGAACACCCTTAAAAACAGTATTATTGCTTTCCGTCCCCCCACTGGTAAAGATAATTTCCTCTGGCTGGGCGTTAATAAAATTAGCTACCTGCTGTCTGGCTGTTTCTACTGCCCTTTTGGCCTCTTTCCCCAAGGCATAACTACAACTGGGATTACCAAACTTTTCTTCTAGAAACGGAAGCATGGCCTCCTTTACCTTTGGATGAATAGGGGTAGTAGCATTATAATCCAAATAAATCATGGCTTTACTCCTTATTTTTTATTTATACCAAATTATGGCATTTTAAATTTTTCTTGCAAGTTTTTCTTGACACCCAAAATCCGCGATTGATTTTTGATGGTTAACGCAAGTATCTTAATTTAGGCAAAAAAATTACATTTTTTCTTCAAGTAATCTTTTCACCATTTAGGTGAAAGCTATCTTAAAAAAAATTGGTATATTTTAAGACACTTAAACTATTTTTTGTGCGACAATCACAGATTTTGGGTTGACAAATTCTCCTTTGCCTGCTTTTATAATATTTTGTATAAAGGAGGAAGGAATGCCGGCCTTAGCCAAAATCTTTGGTGACAAAAAATATATGTGGGATGGAGAGATTTATGCCTCTGAAGAGGAGGCTAAGAAGGTAGCTCAAAGATATAAAGAAGCTGGGTTTGAAACAAAGGTTGTGTCTGAAGATGACCAATTTTTCGTTTATAGTCGTAAAGAAGTAAAATAAAAGGTTGACTTTTGGTCAACATTATGATACTCATTGCAGCGATGAACCAAGTTTATGTTAAAAGAGCTAAAAGAATTCCTACATGATTTTTTTAAATTGACGGCTATGGCCACCCAAGTCGGGTTGGCCTTGGTTTTTGCTATTTTTATTGGCTTTGGTATAGGTTATTATTTGGATAAATGGCTAAAGGTAACGCACCCGTGGTTCAAGATAATATTCTTGGTGTTTGGTATCATTGCTGGTTTTAGAAATGTTTTTATTATTATGAGGCGTATCCAGCGAGAAGAAAAGAAAAAAGGACTTTAATAAAGAATTTAGATGCTAGAGCAGGGAGAGTTTGAAAAGATACCGGCCGATCTTAAGTGGCGGAGCTGGCTTCTTTTGGGAGGTTTAGTTATTGCTTCCTCCATTTGGATGCCCTGGCGTTTTACAACGGGTCTTTTGTTGGGAGGTATTTTAGCGAATATAAACTTTCATTTTTTACATAAGGCCTTAATTAAATTTCTTGTTGTTCATAAAACCTCTAAGGGGCTTGTTTTTGAAAGTATGGTGCGGTTGTTTGTCCTAGGGGTGATTTTGGCGGTTTTGCTTAAGTACCAGTGGGTAGATGTATTTGGCTTACTTTTAGGACTTTCAGTGGTGGTTATAAATTTATTTATGATTGCATTAATGGAAATAAAAAGTTTGGTGTTAAATAGGAGGTAAACATGAAAGAACCCGTCCTATTCCTTACTTTGCTTTTTGAAAAGATAGGTTTGGGAAGTTTTGCCGAACATTATCCGCATGTTGTGTACAGTTGGCTTGTGATGATCGTGTTGATAGGAATAGCGCTATTAGTTAGAGGTAAGGTGCATCCATTTAGGCCTACAAGGTTGCAAACTTTTTTAGAAATGGTCATAGAAGGTATTGAGAATTTTATGGTAGATGTGATGGGAGAGGAAGGGAAGTTTGCGTTTCCTATTATTGCGACCCTATTTTTATATATCTTCCTCTGTAATATTTCCGGATTGATGCCAGGGATGTACTCTCCTACAGCCAATTTAAATACTACTCTTTCCTGTGCCCTTGTAAGCTTTTTTATGACACATTACATTGGTGTAAAATTTCACGGCGTAGGTTATATTAAACATTTCTTGGGTCCTATTCCTTGGCTGATCCCATTGTTTTTCCCGATTGAAGTAATTGGGCATTTAGCAAGGGTTCTCTCTCTTACCTTTCGTTTGTTTGGAAATATCTTGGCTGAAGATTTAGTGTTGGCCATTCTGTTCTTTTTAGCTGGTGCGTTCTTAGCGCCACTTCCAATGATGTTTCTGTTTATTTTTGCTGACTTTGTGCAGGCATTTATCTTTACCTTGTTAACCATGATGTATTTTGCTGGTGCCATTGAAGAAGCACATTAAGCGGAAGAAGGCCGTTCGTATCAAAAAATTAAGTAAGGAGGTGAAAGGCTATGTGGAAGAAGGTCGGTTTCTTGACAGCAGGACTTTTAAGCGTAGCTAGCTTGGCGTTGGCGGCTGATGGTGGCGCAAACTTGAGCTTTTTCGTCACTACGGTATTTGCAGCTGGTTTTGGTATCGCAATTGCTGCCTTCGGTGGTGCCTTTGGACAGGGTATGGCGGTAAAGAGTGCAGTTGAAGGTATCGCCCGGAACCCTGAGGCTTCTGGTAAGATTACGGTTACCATGCTGATTGGTCTGGCTATGATTGAGTCTCTCGTCATTTATGCCTTGGTTATTGAGTTGATTTTGCTCTACGCTTACCCAATGGCCAAGCCGATTGCCAAGTTCCTTGGCTTGCCTGTTTAAAGGGATATACTAAGAAGGGCCCCGCTGGGGCCCTTTTTCATTTGTTCCAGTCTGCCCTTAATACCTTTCCTCCTTCTTTTCCACTGCCTGGCCCTATTTCTACTAAGTAATCGGCTGTTTTTATTATGGCCGGGTGGTTACTGATAAGGATGATTGTGTGGCCTTTTTCTAAAAGCTTGTCCAGAAGTTTCAGTAATTGATTGATATCTTTGGGATGAAGGCCCATAGTAGGTTCGTCTAGAAGATAAAGGGTGGGCTTGGTGGACTTAAGGTACAGACCCTTGGCCAGCTTAAGCCTTTGTAGTTCTCCTCCAGAAAGGGCAGATAGAGATTGACCTAAAGAAAGGTAGCCTAAGTTTACCTCCGTAAGGAGAGAGAGCCTTTCTTTTAAAAAAGGAATATGGCGGAAGAAACTAAGGGCCTCGCTGACAGTCATCTCCAGCACGTCGGCAATGTTTTTTCCCTTAAACTTTATTTCTAAAACTTCTGGCTTAAACCGTTTCCCCTGACAGACCTCGCAGGTTAGATATACCGCTGGCAAAGGGGGCATTTCTATTTTGATCTTTCCTTCGCCTTGACAGACTTCACATCGTCCACTCTTAGCGTTAAAACTAAACCGTTCGGCGGTATATCCCCTGGCCCTGGCCTCAGGCAGACAGGCAAATAATTTTCTAATATAGGCAAATACGCCTGTAAAGGTGGCCACATTGGCCCGTTTTAATCTGCCTATGGGTCTGGCGTCCACTGCTACTACTTGTTTTATCATTTCATGGCCTTTTGCCTGAATAGAAAAAGGGAGATCTCTTTTAGCCAAAAGGTTTTTGAGGACAGGATAAATAGCATCCATTACTAAAGCCGACTTTCCGCTTCCACTTACTCCATATACGCAGCTAAGCCGGTTTAGAGGAAATTTTATGTTCACCTGTTTTAAGTTTTTTACCTGTAAGCCTGTAAAGGTTAACCAGTTTGTAGCAGAAAATTGTCTTTGCCGGTGATAAAACTTTTTTTGGCCAGTTAGATATTGAGCAGTTAGAGTACGGGTTTTTAGTAACTCTTGTGCGGTTCCAGCAAAAATGAGTTTGCCTCCTTCTCTTCCAGCCCCTGGACCTAATTCTATGACATAATCAGCCTTTTTTATAAATTCTAAACTGTGTTCAACTACAAGGACAGTGTTACCTAAGTTTTTTAGGTCTTGCATAGCCTTCAAAATACAAGATATCTCTTGAGGGTGAAGTCCGGTAGAAGGTTCGTCTAAAATAAAGAGCACATCGCTTAATTTATGGTTAAGACACTGTGCTAGCAAAAGCCGTTTATATTCACCGGTAGAAAGCTGGGAGATAGGATAATCAAGGGAAAGATAACCAAGGCCAATATCTATTAGCGGGGCGATGCGTTCTTTAAGGGCAGAAATAATAGGAGTGGCAATAAGCTGCTTAGAAAATGGTAAAGAGAGATGATCTAAAAAGGTCAAAAGTTCTTTTAAAGGAAAGGCACTTACCTCGGCGATATCCTTTCCCTTTATTTTAACACTTAAGGCCTCTTTTTTTAATCGTTTCCCCTGACAGGCAGGACAGATATCTCCATTCTTTTTGCCAAGGCCATGACAGACAGGGCAGGCACCTAAGGGAGAGTTAAAAGAGAAAAGGACAGGAATTAAAGCAGGAAGATCAATTTTACACTGAGGACATATAGGCTTGAGGCAAAAAAATAACTCCTTGTTGTCTGGAATGATTACCTTAAGACAACCCTTGCCTACCTTTAGAGCAAGCTCTACCGAATCAAGAAGGCGGCCTTTAATTGTTTTTTTCATAATCAACCGGTCAATGACAATTTCGGCTTCTTTTATTCCTGAAGGTGGTGTTTCGGTAGAAAGATCATATATTTCTCTATTTATCCTTGCCCGGATAAACCCATTTTTAAGATACTCTTTCCACCAGTCTTCGCTTTTAATTTCTATCGGGGCTAGAAGTATAAGCCTTGTTCCTTCGGGTAAGGCAAAAAGGGCTGAGAAGATTTCCGAGGTGGTCAAGACCGATACAGGCCTTTGGCAAAAAGGACAATAAGGCGTGCCTACCTTGGCATATAGAAGGCGCAAGAGATCATAGGCCTCTGTTAACGTACCTAGGGTAGACCGAGGCGAGGAAGGGGGAAGGTATTGTTTAAGCATCACGGCTGGAGAAATTCCCTGGATGGAGGCTACCTTCGGCTGGGTAAAAGTGACAGTAGAGTTTTTTATTTGCGGAATAAAGACGCTTAAGTAACGCCTTTGGGCCTCTTTATAAAGTACATCAAAGGCCAGGCTTGATTTGCCTGACCCACTTACACCAGTAATAACGACCAGTTTATGCTTGGGAAAGGAGACATCAATACTCTTTAAATTGTGTTCAGAGGCCCCTTTAATAACAACCCAGGAACTTTTCTTCATCTAGAAAGACAACAAAGGGTATAGAAAATACCTGCTAGTCCTATACATACCCCAAGGATGATAAAGGCGTAAAGGGGAAAGATATAGGTCAATATAATGCCAGTTAGTGGTAAAAGCAGCCAAAAGATATCTGCTTTGGCCTCACGTATAATGCCTGAAAGAACCATACCTAAGGCAACAAAGAACATCCAAACTCGGCATTCTTGGACGGTTTCGTATAAAGAAAAGACGGCAATAAAAACAGGGGCACTAAGAGCGACTAAAAACCAAATGCTTAATAATTGTTTTTCTTGCGATGTTAAAGAGATACCACTTTCAAACTGCTTAGCGAGGCTAATAATGGTAAACCCAAAACCAATGACTATCATAAACAAAAAGTTTAAGGGAATAAAATTAGGTTTGTGAAAATAAACCAATAATTGGGCTGAAAATCCAAATACAAGTACTAATATTGACCAAAAAAGCCCAATAGTCCGAATGCCTACCTTTTGGATATCACTTGAAGCCGACATCCCTTTTCCTCCTTGTGAACTGTTTTTAAAACGCTTTAAAGGATTGTGTTGTTTCTGTCAAGTTGCTTGACAAATTTTTTCTCCTATCTTAACCTTTGGCAAAAAGGATGGGGAAAGCATGAAAAAAGTTAAGAAGGCCGTCATCCCAGTAGCTGGTTTAGGAACACGGATTTTGCCGGCATCTAAGTCTGTGCCTAAAGAAATGTTACCGGTAGTGGATAAGCCCCTCATTCAGTATATCGTAGAAGAATGTTTGGCAAGCGGGATAGAAGATATTATTTTAATCACGCGTCAGGGGAAGGAGGCCATTGAAAATCACTTTGATACAGACTTTGAGTTAGAGACAGTTTTAGAGCAAAAGGGAAAGAGAGAGATTTTGGCCATTGTCAAGGATATTGTACAGATGATGAATATCATTTCTGTACGCCAAAAACATCCCTTAGGTTTGGGCCATGCCATCTTATGTGCCAAGCCACTTATCTTTGATGAACCCTTTGCCGTACTTTTGCCTGATGACTTAGTAGACAGTGAAGAACCTTGTATTGGCCAACTGATAGAAGTTTTTGAGGAAACAGGAGCGCCGGTCGTAGCCGTAGAACGAGTGCCTAAAGAAGAAATATTTCGTTACGGGGTGGTCAATCCTGAACCCATAAGGGAAAATCTTTATCGGGCCAGGAGCTTTATAGAAAAGCCTGCTATTGATGAAGCCCCTTCGGATTTAGGTATTATCGGCCGTTATATCTTAACCCCGGAAATTTTTAACATCTTGGAACGCATTCCCTTTGGCCGGGGAGGAGAGCTTCAGCTTACCGATGCCTTAAATCGGTTTGCCAAGATGAACAGTGTTTATGCCTACACCTTTAAAGGCAAGCGTTACGATGCTGGAGATAAGCTGGGCTATCTTAAGGCAAATGTAGCTTATGGACTTAAGGATCCAAAGCTTAAAAAGAAGTTTAAGGCTTTTTTGAAGGAAATTGTAGGCAAAGAGTGATTTAACCTTGAATCATCTCTGCGGCCATTTTGATTGCGGCTAAGAGACTACTTTCATCAGCTAAGCCCTTGCCGGCAATATCATAGGCCGTGCCGTGGTCTACAGAGGTGCGGATAATAGGTAGTCCCATGGTAACATTTACCCCATCCCGAAAGTGGAGAAGTTTAAAGGGGATTAAGCCCTGATCATGATACATGCAGATAACCACATCGTAATTTCCTTCTTTAGCCCAATAAAAGACGGTGTCTGGTGGAAAGGGGCCTTCTACATTATATCCCTTCTCCTTAGCCGCCTTTACAGCCGGTGCAATGATCTCAATTTCTTCCCTGCCCATAAGACCGTCTTCGCCAGCATGAGGATTTAAAGCAGCTACGGCAAGGCGAGGGGAAATACTAAATTTTTCTTGAAAGAAGGTGGTGGTTAGATCAATCAGGTCTAGGATCTTTTCTTGACTAATCAGTTTTGGTACCTCTTTTAAGGCAACATGAATGGTGACCAGGGCTACCTTTAGTTTCTCTCCGGCCAAAAGCATGGCATAGCGCTTGGTTTGGGTAAGTTCCGCCAAAAGTTCTGTATGTCCTGTAAAGGGAATACCTGCCTCGTTAATAACTGCTTTATTGACCGGGCAGGTAACAATACCATCAATTTTATCTTCAAGGGCTAAAGAGACGGCTGTTTTAATATAATCAAAGGCCGCTTTCCCCACGGCCTTTGTTGGCTGGCCGTAGCGTAGATCTGTCTCTGTTAAAGCAGAGACAGAATATAAAGAAACTACGCCTGGAACAAGCTCTGTTTTCTTCTCCCATAAAGGAGGGACAATTTTTATTTCCGTCTTTACCAATTGGGCTGCCTTTTTAAGGGCCATTTCATCTCCAATGATTATCGGCCGACAAAGGCTATAAACTTCTTCATTTTGAAGGGCCTTAATTACGATTTCAGGCCCTATTCCGCAGACATCCCCTAAGGTGATACCAAGTACTGGTAGGGACATGACATTCACTCCTTCAAATGAGCTAAAAAAGAGAATAACAGAGAAAGTAAATAAAGACAAGTCTAAAATCTGTGCTTGCCCTCCAAGAGAGACTGCAAGTAGGCTATAACAAATAATTTTTTTAAAAACACCTGTTACCTGAAAGGTGCATACTTACTTTTCTTCAAGGCCCAATCATAATTGTAGCGCCTTCGCTCGCTCATGCGGTCAAGGCCAAGCCCTACGGGTGGCCTTTGGCCAGCCTTGACCCCGCTCGCTGCGGCGCTGACTTTTTATTTGAGGTTGGAAGGAAAAAAGGAAATTTTCTTTTCCCTTTTCCCTTTCTCCTTTCACAACTTATTTTTTGGCCAAGGCCGAGTGTGCTCAAGGGCAAGCCCGCAGGGCGCAGCCTGCCCAAAGGGCAGGTCGGAACGAACGTAGTGAGTGAAGACCCTTGACCACCTAACGAGGCCTTGGCGTATAATTTCTGTAAGTAAGGAGAAAGGAAAATGCATCAATTTTTAGAATACCATAAATCAATCACGGATTTTGGGTCAATGTTCAATTTTCAAACAGCCTCCTCAGATCACATTGACAATTGGCTTTTAACTTGCTAGAAATGCCGCATGAACATTTCAGTGGTCATCCCTGTTTATAATGAAGAGGAGTCCCTTCCTCTTCTCTATGAAAGGCTACATGCCGTGCTGTCTTCTTTGAAAAAAGAGTATGAAATCATCTTTGTGGACGATGGCAGTACAGACAAAAGCTGGGAGGTGTTGTGCCGGTTAAAAGAGAAAGATGATCACATAAAGCTCATCCGGTTTACGCGTAACTTTGGTCAGACGGCAGCCATGGCCGCTGGCTTTGCCGAAGCAGAAGGGGAAATTGTTTTTGCCATGGATGCCGATTTACAGAACGATCCAACGGATATCCCTCGTTTTCTAGAAAAGATAGAAGAGGGTTATGACTTGGTAAGTGGGTGGCGTAAGCATCGTCAGGATGCGGCCCTTAAACGTAAGCTTCCTTCTCGCATTGCCAATTGGCTCATCGGTAGAATTACGGGGGTTAAAATCCATGACTATGGTTGTTCCTTAAAGGCCTATCGTAAATGGGTTATTAAAAACCTAAGGCTTTACGGAGAGATGCACCGTTTTATCCCTGCCCTAGCTGCCCTTTTAGGGGCTAGAATTACCGAGATACCAGTGAGGCATCACCCACGTCAATTTGGCCAAACCAAGTATGGTCTTTCCCGCACATTTAAGGTCATTTTGGACTTGATTACCGTTAAGTTTTTACTCAGTTATTCCACTAAGCCTCTGCATTTTTTTGGCTTACCTGGCTTGCTTTCCAGTTTTATTGGTTTCTGCATCTGCCTGTATCTTTCTTTTTTAAAGCTTTTTTATCATATTCAACTTTCTCAAAGACCGCTTTTGCTTTTGGGTATTCTCCTGATCTTTATTGGGGTACAATTTATCAGTCTAGGGCTCATTGCCGAGCTCATTATACGAGCCTATCATGAGACCCAAGAAAAACCAATTTATCTCATAAGGGAAAAGAGATAATGCGTTATTATCCAGTTTTTTTAGACTTAAGGGGGAAGAATTGTCTTGTTGTTGGTGGCGGCCAGGTGGCCTGGCGGAAGATCAAACGTCTCCTCGCTTGTGGGGCCAAGGTCTTTGTTGTGGCAAGGGAGCTTTTGCCAGAGCTAGAAGAGGCCGTAAAAGAAGGACAAGTAAGCTATTTAGGCCCTGAATACAAAAGTGAATACCTTAAAGACATCTTTTTACTCATCGGGGCCACAGATGATGAAGCTCTAAACCTGCGTTTAAGCCAAGAAGCAAACGCCGCCAATATCTTGTGTAACATTGTAGATCAGCCAGAAAAGTGTAATTTTATCGTTCCTTCGGTGGTAGAAAGAGGAGATTTAATTATTGCTATTTCTACCAGTGGCAAGAGTCCAGCCTTGGCCAGAAAACTGCGATTGGAATTAGAAAAACAGTTCGGAGAAGAATATGCCATTTTCCTTAAATTGCTTGGACAGGTGCGGGAGGTGTTAAAAAAACGAATTGAAGGGCAAAAAAGACGGCAGGAAATTTTAGAAAAGTTAGTTTATTCAGAGTTACTGAAAGAAATCAGAAATAAAAATTGGGAAAAGGTACAAAAACTCCTTAAGGAAATACTGGGAGAACAATTTAGGGCAGAGATTTTAAGTCATTGCTTTTTCTCTCCGTAGAGATATCTATCATGATTTTCCACTAAATCGGTAAGTTCACTGTCTAATATTCCTTCCAAACTAAACAAAGGATCTTTTTCCCAGACAACTTCTTTTTCATTCAGATATTTTTCTACTGCCTCTCTTACGATAGATGCCACTGATCTTGATTCAGCCTTCGCCCTCTTCTGTAACTTTTGGTAAAGTTCTTGTGGGAAATACATTTGTGTTCTTTTTTTCAGCTACAGCCATATTAATTTCTCCTTTTATAACTAATACAATATATTGCATACAACACCTTTTACCTGTTTTCAAGTTTTTATCTTTCAACTTCAGACACAGGTAAAGAAACAATAAGGTCTAACGGTATTTGCCAATTTAATCTTCAACTATTAAGAATTAAGAATTAAGTATTGCCAATTGAACATAAAGAAGGTAAAACAAAAAAGTGCCTAGGGAGCCTAGATGAAGGTAAAGATTCCAAGGGTAATGTGTACCCAGCACTCAGAGAACGTTAGTCTGCTTTTTTCCCGAATCGCCAGAGATGGCAGGTAAGGACGAGGCATATTACGCCTTTTCACATCTAGGAGGATTGTTAGGATAAATCCTTAAGGTAGTTCCCACAGTTGCTTCAGATACTGACACATTTTAGGAATAGCTGCCTTTACTTCTTTTGAAAGCCCTGGTTTGACGATTTCTGGAATTTCCTTTGCCTGCACCACCACGATGTGGATTTGTACCTGGCCTAACCTTTTTAATTCCTGTAAAAAGTTTACCGTTGGCCCTTGGTGTAAAGAAAAATCAGGTATTTTGCTTGGTGGTAATGTATCTATGTCAATTTCAAATATTTCCCCTGGCCTTTTGTTCTTGATCTGAATAGCATCTATCAGGATCAACCTTTGCGGTCGCTGGGGGCTTAATAAAAGATCAAACAAAACGTTGCGGATGCTGGTACCTACATCCAAGGCATAGACATCCGAAGGAAGTTTATAGTGTTGCATTAGATATTCTACTACCTGAGGGCCAAAGCCATCATCGCCAAAGAGGACGTTACCACAACCAAAGATAAGCACCCGTTTATTAAACATTTCCAATGACCAATCTCTGGGAGCAGTTTCTTTAATGATATCTGAAAAACGCATATTCCTTTTATAACAGTCTGTTTCAGAATAAACAACCTCTAGAAGATGGTGTTTGAAAATTGTTGGCCTTTCTCCTTAAAGAAATTATACACCAAGACCTCGTTAGGCAGTCAAGGGTTTTCACTCGCTGCGTCCGCTCCGGCCTGGGTCTAAAGCCGCAGGCTGCGCCTTTCGGGCTTGCCCTTGACCGCTAAGCGAGCAGAGGCGCTACAATTATAATTGGGCCTTGAAAAAAGGTCTCCACAAATTTATCATATAAAATTATGCGGTTGACTATAGGTCATTTTTTTAAACAGCCTCAATTGTTTTATTGCAAACATGTTTATCTCAGGTATAATACCACCATGCTAGCCATCGTAGCAGCCGTAGAAAAAGAAGTCTCTTTATTAATTAATTTTTTAAAAAACATAAAAACCCTTTCCTTAGGCAAAAGGCAGTTCTATCAAGGAAGATTTTTTAAGCAAGAAGTGGTTATCGCCACGACCGGGATAGGGGCTGTAAACGCCGCTTACACCCTTACCCTTTTGGCTGAATATCTTTCTCTTGATTTTGTCCTTGCTACGGGTTGTGCCGGGGCATTCCCGCAGACAGGCTTAAATATTGGCGACATAGCTGTGGCCACGTCCGAAATCTGGGCCGAGGCCGGGGCCTACACAGATGCTGGTTGGCATTCTTTGGAAAAAATCAATCTGCCTTTATATCAAAAGCATAAAACACTATTTTATAATGTCTTTGAAGTGCCTAAGAAGGTTAAAGAAATTTCTTCTCTTATCTCCAATTTTTTACCCAAAGGCGTAGGCTATAAAAAAGGGCCATTTTTAACCGTAAGTGCCACTACTGGTAGTCAGGAGAGGCTTTATACATTAAAAAGGCATTTTCCTGAGGCCATCTGTGAAAACATGGAAGGAGCGGCCGTGGCGCAAATTTGTACTATTTATGATCTGCCCTGGTTTGAATGTCGGGGAATAAGTAATTTGCTTGGTGAATATGATAAGAGTAAGTGGAACATAGACCTGGCTGCCAAACACAGTCAGCTTATGCTTTTAAAGCTTATTAAGGAGCCTGCTTTATGGAAACCTTAAAGCTTGGTTTTTCTTCCTGCCCTAATGATACTTTTATGTTTGCTGCCCTGGTTAATGGATTGATTGCATGCCCTTTTTCTTTTGAGCTCACGATAGCCGATGTAGAGGAACTAAACGGTCTGGTACAAGAAGGGAAATTAGACATTTCTAAAGTTTCTTGTCATTTGCTTAAGCATGTAAGTAAAGAATATTGTTTTTTGCCTGTGGGGGCAGCCTTGGGCCGAGGTTGTGGACCGCTTCTTGTTACACGGCCTGAGCTTTGCTTAAATGATCTTCCTTCAGCCCGTATTGCTGTCCCTGGTCGTTATACGACTGCTTATGCCCTGCTTAGGCTTTATGCGCCGAAGATAAAAGAAGAACAAATTACCTTCTGCCTCTTTGACCAAATCATGCCCAAGGTGCAAAAAAAAGAACTAGATTTTGGGCTTATTATTCACGAAGGTCGCTTTGTTTATCCTCAATACGGACTTAAGGCCGTGTGTGATTTAGGAGAGTGGTGGGAGAAAACAACAGGGCTACCTATTCCCTTAGGAGGGATTGTCGCCAAAAGAGCATTATCAGAAAAAACCATTTCCCTATTTACGCAATGCCTAAAAAAGAGTATTCTCTTTGCCTATAAACATCCAGAGATGGTGATGCCTTTCGTGCGCAAGCATGCGTGTTATTTGGAGGAAGAAGTTATCAAAAAGCACATTGCACTTTATGTAAATAAGTTTAGCCTAGACCTGGGTCCAGAGGGGATAAAGGCGATAGAAACATTGATAAGTAAAAGTGTAGATGTGTGGATGTGTATAATTGTATAATGAGGAGGCACAAATGAAGGCATTGGTGAGTGGTGGGGCAGGTTTTATTGGTTCAAATCTGGCCTTAACCCTACAGGAAAAGGGTTGGGATGTAATTGTCCTTGATGACTTTTCTAGCGGAGATTATCGTAATTTACTTGGTTTTCATGGTGATGTTATTGCTGAAGATATTTTAAACGTAGATTTAAATTGGTTTAAGAATGTGGATGTCATTTTTCACCAGGCGGCCATTACTGATACGACAGTGCGGGATCAAAAGCTGATGATGCAGGTTAATGTAGAAGGCTTTCGGCGGCTTTTGGACTTTGCCGTTAAACACAGGCGTCCTTTTATCTATGCTTCTTCTGCCGGCACTTATGGTAACATCCCCGGTCCTCAAAAGGAGGATATGGCTGGCAATCCAGCCAATATTTATGGGTTTTCCAAGTGGATTGACGATTGTATTGCCAGACAATATATGAAGGTAAGTGATTCATTAATTGTAGGACTGCGTTATTTCAATGTCTTTGGCCCTAGGGAGGCATATAAGGGCAAGATGGCCTCTATGGTCTGGCAGCTGGCCGTGCAGATGAAGTCAGGTAAAAGGCCACGTATATTTAAGTGGGGTGAACAGAAACGGGATCAGGTATATGTAAAGGATGTAGTTTATGCTAATCTACTTGCCTTAAAGGCCAAACAGAGCTGTATCATTAATGTGGGCAGCGGTAAGGCCACTACCTTTAATCGCATCATTGAGGTATTAAACCAGGTGCTTGGTACCAATTATGAACCTGAATATATAGACAACCCTTATGTAGGTTTTTATCAAGACTACACCCAGGCTGATCTTACCTTGGCCAAAGAAATGCTTGGCTATGAACCGCAGTGGACATTTGAAGAGGCGGTTAAGGATTATATGAAGGCCGTAGGGTTTATAGATTAGGCAGTTAAAACCCTTCTGGCCACTTCAATGTCCTTTTGAATTTGAGCTTTAAGGGCCTTTAAGTTTGCAAACTTTTTTTCATCCCGAAGCCGTTTAACAAAATTGACCCTAATGACCTTCCCGTAAATATTTTGGTTAAAATCCAGAATGTGCGTCTCTACCGAAAGGGCATTATCACCAAAGGTGGGGTTAAAGCCTATGTTGGCCACCCCTAAATAGGCTTTGTCTTCATAAATAACCTCTACCGCATAGACCCCATTTTTAGGAAAGACTTCATTAACCAGCTTCAAATTGGCCGTGGGAATACCCAAAAGCCGTCCTCCCCGATCTTTCCCCTTAATAACTGTACCTGTTACCTGGTAATAACGACCTAAAAGTTCCTTCACTTTTTCCATCTCTCCAGCCATGATGAGTTCCCGCACCTTGGTGCTGCTGACAATAATACCATTAATACAAATAGGTCCTACTACATACACCTTAAACCCCAGCTCTCTCCCCCATTTTTTGAGTGTATCAATATTTCCCTCCCGCTTTTTGCCAAAGGCAAAATCATAGCCAACGACCATTTCTTTCATACCAATTTTTTTCATCAAAATCTCACAGATAAACTCCCTCGCCTCAATCTGAGCAAACTCCTTCGTAAAGGGAGGACATATGGCTATCTCTATTCCCTGTTGGGCAATTAGTTCCATCTTACGTGGAAAAGGTGTGATTAGGGGCAAATGCTTACCTCTTAAAACCTTCACCGGATGAGGTTCAAAGGTAAAGACAACCGATGTCCCATTTATGTCCTTGGTGCGTTCCTTTACCTTTTGCATCAAGGCCTGATGTCCTAGGTGAACACCGTCAAAGTTTCCTACCGTCACAACGGCATTTAAAAAAGGTGCTTCTATTTCGTCTAAAGAAGTAATAATCCGCATAGGCCTCTCATCCTTTCTTGACAAAAACAAGAATTCTTTATAAAAAATTTAGTGGAAAAAGCAAGTGCCGAAGTGGCGGAATTGGCAGACGCGCCAGATTCAGGATCTGGTGGGGGCTAATCCCCGTAGGGGTTCAAATCCCCTCTTCGGCACCATTTTTTGTCTTACTAACTCCTGCTTGACCTCCTGTCTAGGTTTTTTCTATATAGCCCTTCCTGACTTAGCCAACTAAAGGCCTTAAATTTTTAGGCCTTACGGTTTTTAAAATAATATGTTAGACTTTCTTAAACACGATTTTTTGAAGTATCTTTATGCAAAAGATATATCTTCTTTCTCTTGGTTGCCCTAAGAATTTGGTAGATAGTGAAATCCTCTCGGCCCTGCTGGGACAGGCAGGATTTGCATTGGTGGCCTCTCCAGAAGAGGCAGATACTCTTGTCATTACTACCTGTGCTTTTATCCAACCAGCAGTAGAAGAATCTATTGAAGCCATTTTAGAGCTGGCCCAGTTAAAGAATAAGGGGAAAAGGCTTATTGTCGCTGGCTGTTTGGTAGAAAGATATAAAGAAAAACTACCTCCCCTTTTGCCCGAAGTAGATGCTTGGATTGGTTTTAGGGCCCTTCCGTATTTGCCAGAGTGGTTGAAAAAAGACTGCCTGCCTAAATTGGCCTTAAAAGGCCCTGGGTGGAAAGATGAGGATTACAGCTTGCGCATTCCTTCTCATCCTTTTAGTGCCTATGTCAAAATCGCTGAAGGTTGCTCTAATTACTGCCGTTTTTGCACCATCCCTTTTATTAGAGGATCTTTAAAAAGCAGACCAATAAAAGAGATTGTAAGGGAAGTAGAACGACTGGCAGAGATGGGTATAAAGGAAGTTGTTTTAGTCGCCCAAGAGACAACGGCTTATGGTATAGACATTTATGGCAGGCCTGCTTTAGCAGAATTACTAGAAATCTTGGATAAGACGGGTGTCCCTTGGCTTAGATTACTTTATACCCATCCCAAGCGGATTTTCCCCTTAATCTCTGCCTTTAAACGCTGTCAGCATCTAACACCCTATCTGGATGTGCCTATTCAGCATGTAGATGATGAAGTGTTAAGGAGCATGGGCAGGGGGATGGGAGAAAAAGAACTAAGGGAGGTTATTTGGTCTTTCAAACAGGAATTACCCCAGGTCAGATTGCGCACCACCGTTATGGTAGGCTTTCCCAACGAAACAGAGGCAGCCTTTAAAAAGTTAAAGGATTTTTTAGCCGAAGTCGCATTTGACCATCTGGGTGTGTTTAAGTATTATGCAGAAGAAGGCACGGCGGCATACAACCTAGGCAATCCCATTCCTGACGAAATAAAAGAGGAACGTTATCAGGAGCTTATGGAACAGCAATTTCAAATTGTAAGGGAGAAGCATACCCGCTATCTGGGTCAGACCGAGCCAGTATTTATAGAACGGGTGGAAGAAGGATATAAAGGGGTGGGCCGCACTGCGTGGCAAGCTCCAGAAATAGACGGAGAGGTTTATATTATAGAAGGCAAGGCCAAAATAGGAGAGATTGTGCCGGTGAAGATATTGGATAGCTATGATTATGATTTGATTGGAAAGATAAACAAAAGCAGTTAACCCGAAGAATAGGCTCAGAAAGAACTTGAAAATTTAAAAGCAGTAAGGTAAATTACACGAATAAGTAGTGATTTTTTAGGAGGTAAAAATGCGCTCACCTACGGATATTGAAGAGGAAATAAAAAAGGTCCATGAGCAGTTTAAACACCTGATGGACTCCTTTTTGCAGACACCCCTATTGATCCCAAGGGTAATGGAAGAACGTTGGGTTCCGGATATGGATGTCTTTGAAACGGATGAAGCGGTCTATGTCATCATTGATGCCGCTGGTCTTAAGAAGGAAAACATTGACATCACCCTGGAAGGAGATGTCCTTAAGATTAGTGGAAAGAGAGAAGACAGATTTCCTACCTCAGAGCGGCGGTATCATCAGGTAGAACTTCATTATGGACCGTTTTCCCGTTCATACCGGCTCCCCTGTCCAGTAGAGGCAGAAAAGGTCTCTGCCAGTTATAAAAATGGAATATTAGAAATAAAGCTGCCCAAAAGAAAACCAGTTATTAAAATGATAAAAAACGAGGGAGAATAATGGCAGAAGGGAAGATTATCACTCCTCAGGATCAAGCCAAAAGACCAAAGATACCGCTAGAGTTGCCAGTTATGCCCTCGCGTGATCTGGTGCTCTTTCCTAAGATGGTCTTACCTTTCATGGTAACTGACCCTAATTTAATCAAGCTCATAGACGATGCCCTAAACAAAGACAAGATCATTGCCATCGTTACTATGAAAAAAGGAGAGGAAGAGACGAAGTCTCCACCTGATAACCTTTACCAGGTGGGTTGTGCCGCCCAAATTTTAAAGATGGCCAAGGTACCAGATGTAGGGGTAAAGCTTTTAGTTCAAGGTCTGGTGCGTATTCGTATCATGGGATATGTACAAAAGGAACCTTATCTTACGGCCATCGTCTCTCCTCATTATGAAGAATATCCACCCGAACAAAAAAAGGACGTAGAACTGGATGCCTTAATGACCAATGTGCGGGGGCTCTTTCAGAAGGTTGTGGAACTATCACCTTATCTGCCCCCAGATCTGGGCGTAATGGCCATGAATGTAGAGGAGCCAGGTATATTGGCCGATATGGTCGCTTCTACTTTGAATATTTCTAAAGAAGACAAGCAAAAGATCCTTGAAACCTTTGATCTCAAAGAACGACTTAAGGAAATTATTCGGTTTCTCAACCGTGAGATTGAAGTCCTAGAACTAGCCAATAAGATCCAGGCCGAGGCCAAAAAGGATATAGATAAGGCACAAAGGGAGTATTTTTTACGCCAGCAATTAAAGGCCATTCAAAAAGAGCTGGGGGAAAAGGATGAACGTGAGGCAGAGATAGAAGAATTGCGGACCCGGCTTAAGGAGAAAAAATTACCTGAAGCGGCTGCTAAAGAGGCAGAAAGGGAATTAAACCGCCTTGCGCGGATGAACCCTGGTTCTCCTGAATATGTAGTTGCAAGAACATATTTGGACTGGATCTTAGACTTGCCTTGGACCGAAAGCACAGAAGATAATTTAGACATTGAGCGGGCTAAAAAGGTATTAGATGAAAACCATTATGACCTAGATAAAATAAAAAAACGCATCTTGGAATATCTAGCTGTGCGTCAGTTAAATCCTGAGGCGAGGGGATCTATTCTCTGTTTTGTTGGCCCACCTGGCACGGGCAAAACCTCTCTAGGAAGATCCATTGCGGCAGCCTTGGGAAGAAAATTTGTGCGGGTGTCTTTAGGTGGCGTAAGGGATGAAGCCGAAATCAGAGGACACCGACGTACTTATATCGGAGCCATGCCCGGCAAAATCATTCAAGGAATAAAAAAAGCAGGTTCAAACAATCCTGTATTTATGCTGGACGAAATTGATAAACTGGGTGCTGACTTTCGGGGTGATCCAGCCGCAGCCCTGCTTGAAGTGCTTGATCCAGAACAAAATACTACCTTCGTGGATCACTATCTAGGTGTTGAATTTGACCTATCCAAGGTCATGTTCATCACTACAGCCAACATTTTAGACACTATTCCTGGCCCTTTGCGGGATCGGATGGAGATTTTAGAACTTTCTGGGTATACCGTACAGGAAAAGGTAAAGATTGCCCAAAAATACATTATTCCGCGCCAGTTAAAGGAACATGGATTGAAGGAAGAAAATCTCCAGTTTGAGGAAAAGGCCATTGAAAAAATTGTGCTTGACTACACACGCGAAGCAGGCCTGCGTAACCTGGAAAGGCAAATCGCTTCTATCTGTCGGCAGGTAGCTGTAGAAGTAGTGAAGGACAGAGAAAAAAAGGTAAAGGTTGTGCCTGAAGATATAGAAAAGTTCTTAGGTCCACCCCGTTTTTACCGGGAAGTGGCCGAGAGAATCACTGAACCAGGCATTGTCACTGGCTTGGCTTGGACGCCGACTGGAGGTGAAATTATTTTTATTGAAGCCACCAAAATGAAGGGTAAAAAGACCTTAATCCTTACTGGTTCTCTGGGAGAAGTAATGAAGGAATCAGCAGAGGCGGCTTTAAGCTATGTTCGTTCAAAGGCCGCACAGTTTGGTATTGACGAAGACTTTTACGAAAAGCATGATATTCACATCCATGTCCCTGCTGGGGCCATTCCTAAAGACGGCCCCTCAGCCGGTGTCGCCATAGCTACGGCCCTGATTTCTTTGCTTAAAGGTCAACCTGTACGAAGTGATTTAGCCATGACCGGCGAGATTACTTTAAGGGGATTGGTCTTGCCTGTGGGTGGTATAAAGGAAAAGGTGCTCGCTGCCCATCTGGCAGGCATTAAATATGTGGCTTTACCCCAAAAGAATGCCAAGGATTTAGAGGAAATTCCACAAGAAATTAAAGATCAAATGGAATTTATCTTCGTAGAAAAGATAGAAAAGGTAGTAAATTTTGCGTTGAGGAAATAGAGATGCAAGAAGCACTTATTGACCTTCATAGCCATTCTACGGCCTCAGACGGTTCTTTTAGTCCAACAGAACTGGTAAAACTAGCCAAAGAGATGGGGCTAAAGGCCCTAGCCCTGACGGATCACGATACAGTAGAGGGGCTTAAAGAATTCATAAAGGCAGGCAAGGAATTAGATTTAGAAACGGTGCCTGGAACAGAGCTTAGTGCCTATTTTGAAAAGGGCACTTTACACATTCTTGGCTACTTTATTGATTTTCACAGCCAAAAATTAAAAGATCGCCTTAAAAAATTACAAGAAGCCAGGGCTGAACGTAACCCTAAGATTGTAAAAAAATTACAGGCCCTAGGTATCCCCATTACCTATGAAGAAGTAGTGGCCATCTCTGGTGGTGGACAAATAGGTAGACCTCACTTTGCGAAGTTACTCTTACAGAAGGGCATTGTTAAAACCTTTGATGAGGCCTTTGAGCGCTTTTTAAAAAAGGGGGCACCGGCTTATGTAGAAAAGGACAAGATTTTTCCGCGTGAGTGCCTGGAGATTATCCTAGACGCAGGCGGCGTTCCTGTCCTTGCTCACCCCTTTACCTTACACCTAGAAAATGACGCCTTAGAAGCCTTTGTTAAACAGCTAAAAGATTGGGGACTGAAAGGTATAGAGGTATACTATACTGAACATACTCCTGAACAAACGGCCTTCTATCTTAAGCTAGCGGAAAAATACGAGCTTTGTGTCACCGGAGGCTCTGACTTTCATGGTAAAAATAAACCAGAAATAAAGCTTGGGGTAGGATATGGCAATCTGAGGGTGCCTTATCGGCTGTTAGAGAAATTAAAGGAGGTAGCCCAACAATAGACTTAACTGCTGTCTAAATTATCTTAAATTGCCCCAAAAGAATGGCAACTTTGCTTATGGGAAATAACTTTATATTGGGGGGTAGCAAATGTTTAAAACTACCGAAGAAGTGTTGGCTGAAATTGAAAGAAGGGAAAGGGAATTCATAGAATTTTACACCCAGGCTCAACAGAAGGTAACCAGCCCGGTATGTATAAAGGTATTTGAAACTCTGGCCGGTGAACATCAGAAACATTTAGAAAGGGTAGAAGAAATTAAACAACAGACAGCCAAGGGTAAAAGTTGGCTTGTGGATCGGTGGATATGGGATGTAGGCCTAGGTATTTCCAATCCCTTAACCAAGCTGTCTGACATTTTTAAAGAACATCCTCTGTGTGCGGTGGAAGAGATAAAGTGGTTGGATACGGCTATGGAAAAGGAAGAAGATTACTTTAATTTTTTGGACGCCCAAGTCCAGCGGGCCGTGCAACCCCTTACCAAGCGCTTTTACCTAAGTCTGGCCTATGAAGGTAGGGGTTACTATCTTCTTCTCTTAGACACCAAGGACTGTGTCATGCACCCAGATCACTGGCAGCATCCGCTAGAAGGTGTGTTTGTAGATGGAATGTAGCGAGTGAAGAGAAATGGGTTAAAACGGGTTTAGGGTTAAACCCAATAAACTCAAAAGTAAAAAATGGTATTAAAAAACATGCCAGTTGGGGAAATTATTATCATTGGTGACGAAATTCTAGGTGGGGAGGTATTGGATACAAATAGCTTTGATGTGGCCAAAGAGTTGGCCGAGGCCGGGTTCTCTATCGCCCGTATGACGGCCATTGGCGATGAACCAGCGGCCATTAAAAGGGCTCTCAGAGAGGCCATCGTGCAGGCTGACTTTGTGGTCATTACCGGTGGATTAGGGCCTACTTGGGATGATAAAACAGTTAAGGCCGTTTCAGAGGAGTTAAGCCGTCCTTTAGAGCGCAATCAAGAGGCATATAACCATTTACAAGCGGTCTTGGCCAAGGCCGGAAGGCCCTTTTTACCAGGACATGAAAAGATGGTTATCTTGCCCAAAGGTAGTAAACCCTTGGGCATTGCCTATCGGGCTTGCGGGTTTAAGCTTGAATATCAAGGCAAACCCCTTTATTTTCTTCCAGGTGTGCCTCACCAGATGCGGCAGATTTTAAAAGAAAAGGTCCTGGCTGACTTAAAGGTTCATTTCCCGGATGTAACCCCAGTATATAAAAAGGTCTTACGCATCTTTGGCTTATCTGAAACCGAAATGCAAGAAAAAATTGCTCCTATCCTGGCCAAGTTTAAGGAAATAAAAGTCAGCTCTCTGCCCCGTTTTCCTGAGGTGCATTTAGTGCTAAGGGGAAAGAATAAAGAAACGGTAGAAAAAATGGCAAGGGAAGTGAAAGCCACTTTAGGAATAAGTGTTTTTGGAGAAGATGAAGAAACGCTGCCAGCCGTTGTTGGAAAACTTCTTTTAAAACAGGGATTTAAACTGGCGACCGCCGAGTCTTTAACCGGTGGCCTTATTGGGCATTTGCTTACCCAAGTGCCTGGCAGTTCAGCTTACTTTGACCGCGGGGCAATTACCTACAGTAACCAATCGAAAATAGAAATCTTAGCCGTGCCTAAAGAGGTTATTGACCAGCACGGACCCGTAAGTGAACCCACGGCCAGATATATGGCCGAAGGTGTCCGCAAATTGGCCCAAACGCAAATTGGGCTTGCCGTTACGGGCTATGCCGGCCCTACAGGCGGACCAGAAGCACCAGTAGGAACGGTATTTGTAGGCCTATGCGTAGAAGATAAGACAGAAGTAAAACGTTTTCAATTTCAAGGCACAAGGGAAGAAATAAAACTTCTTACCGCCTTTCATGCCTTAGATACCTTAAGGAGGCATCTGCTCTCATGATTAGAAGCTTTATTGCCATCAGCCTGCCTGAAGAGGTAAAGGCAGTCCTAGAAGGGCTAGTAAAAGAATTAAGGCCGCTTTTTCCTAAGGTAAGCTGGGTAAAGGCTCAAAATATGCACCTTACGCTTAAATTTTTGGGCAATATTCATGAAACACAAATTGAAATGATAAAAGAAATCATGGCGGCTAGTTGTGCGGGGCTTTCTGCCTTTTCCCTTAAAGGACATGCCTTAGGTGTGTTTCCCCACATAAACCGGGCACGGGTGATTTGGACAGGTTTAAAAGGGGATATACCTATTTTAGAAAAACTGCAAGCAGACATTGAAACCGGCCTGGTCAAAAAAGGCTTTAAGAAGGAAGACCGTCCTTTTCATCCTCACCTCACCTTAGGGCGTATTAAAACGCCGGTAAATGCCAAGCGTCTTTTGGAAGTGATAGAGCGTTATAAAGCATTTTCCACGCCTGACTTTACCGTCAAAGAGGTTATTTTGTTTAAAAGCGAACTTCATCCCCAAGGGGCAAGGTATTCAGTCTTAGAAAGGGTGGGATTTTAAAGCTAATAAATGACCAATAACAGACTTTTGTATTTGCGTTGGTTGGGTTTATGTTGTTTTATTGACATCATCAGGGTGTTTTGATAGGGTAAGGCTATGAGAAGGATAGCCATTATCTTTGTTTTTATGGTTGTGTGGTTAACGCCTCTTGTGGCTAGAGGGGTGCAGGTAGCGCCAAGGATAACTGATAAAGAAATTATAGAAAGGCTTACCCGACTTGAAGAAGGACAAAAGGCACTTAATAAACGTATTGATGATGTTGATAGACGCATTGATGACTTGCGGGCAGAGATGAATGAGCGTTTTAACACGCTTCAATGGATGTTAGGCGTTTTTATTAGCATTTCATTAATTATTTTAGGCTTTGTTTTGCGCATGCAGTGGCAGATGCAAAAGAGGCAGACTAGCCTTGAAACAACGCTAAAAGAACAAAAAGAAGAAATTGCCTTTCTTAAAGGTCTTATTGAAAAACTCCTGCCGCCAAGGGAGGTGTTGTAACCTAAATGGTGTTTGATGAAATCCCTGCAAAGGTATGGAAATTATGCTTCATAAGTGGTAAAACATTTTCTAAACATGGAGAGGGAGGAAAGAGAGAAGTAAAACTCTCGTGCTTCCGTAATAAAGCGAAGGTATAAACATCTAAAAAGCCTAAATAACCCCCAAAGGAGCAACACCATGAAACCTGAAAAACACCAAGTCTTACAGACGGCCATTAGTCAGATAGAAAGGCAGTTTGGCAAAGGGGCCATTATGCGCTTGGGCAGTGCGCCCAAGCTTTTTGATATCCCTGTCATTCCCACTGGTGCCCTCTCCCTAGACATTGCCACGGGTGTAGGTGGGGTGCCTAAAGGCCGGGTGGTAGAGATATTTGGCCCAGAATCCTCAGGTAAAACTACATTGGCCTTACATATTATTGCCGAGGCTCAAAAACAGGGAGGTGTAGCGGCCTTTATAGATGCCGAGCATGCCTTTGATGTGTATTATGCCAAGAAACTGGGCGTAAATACCGATGAGCTTCTTGTTTCTCAGCCAGATTACGGCGAGCAAGCTCTTGAGATTGCTGAGATGTTGGTAAGAAGTGGGGCGGTAGACGTAGTCGTCGTAGATTCAGTCGCCGCCCTTGTGCCTAAGGCTGAACTAGAAGGAGACATGGGTGATGCCCACATGGGTCTTCAGGCCAGGCTCATGTCCCAAGCCCTGCGTAAGTTGACGGGTATCGTCAGCAAGTCTCAAACGGCTTTAATTTTCATTAACCAAATACGGCAAAAGATTGGCATTATGTTTGGCAATCCAGAAACCACCACCGGTGGCAATGCCCTTAAGTTTTACGCCACGATGCGTATTGACATCCGCCGTATTGGACCAATAAAAGAGGGAGAAAAGGTCATTGGTAACCGTACGCGGGCCAAGGTAGTCAAAAACAAAATTGCCCCGCCTTTTAAAGAGGCAGAGTTTGATATTATTTACGGCGAAGGCATTTCTAAAGAAGGTAATATATTGGATCTAGGCGTAGAATACAAAATTATTGATAAAAGCGGTGCTTGGTATGCTTATAAGGACGAACGTCTTGGTCAGGGAAGAGAAAACGCCAAGCGTTACTTAAAAGAACATCCGCAGATAATGGCAGAAATAGAAGAAGAAATTAAAAGAAAGTGTGGTTTATTAAGAGAATCCTCCCCTAAGGAAGAAAAAGAGGGGAAAAATTCTCCAACCACGCAAAAGGGGAAAAGTGAAGGGAAGGCTTAATAATTAAAAACGGAGAGTATCTATGCTTACGGCTTTAGAAATTCGCAAGACTTTTTTGGACTATTTCCAGCGACACGGGCATACCATTGTTCCCAGTTGTCCCTTAATTCCGCCTGGTGACCCCACCCTGCTTTTCACTAATGCAGGCATGGTGCAGTTTAAGCGGGTCTTTTTAGGCGAGGAAAAACGCAGCTATAAACGCGCGGCTAGCTGTCAAAAGTGCCTGAGGGCCGGCGGGAAACACAACGACCTGGAGAATGTAGGGCAGACCATCCGCCACCATACCTTTTTTGAAATGCTGGGCAACTTTTCCTTTGGCGACTATTTCAAGGAAGAAGCCATTGCCTACGCCTGGGAACTTTTGACCAAGGAATTTGATCTACCTAAAGAAAGGCTCTGGATCACCGTTTTTAAAGACGACGATGAAGCCTATGAGATTTGGCACAAAAAGATCGGGGTACCTACTGATCGCATCGTGCGCATGGGTGAAAAGGACAACTTTTGGGCCATGGGCGATACTGGCCCCTGTGGCCCTTGTTCTGAAATCTTAATTGATTTGGGAGAGGAATTTGGCTGCGGGCGGTCTGACTGTCAGGTAGGCTGTGATTGCGATCGCTATCTAGAAATCTGGAACTTAGTCTTTATGCAATACAACCGGGACAGTGAGGGCAAATTGACTCCTCTTCCTAATCCCTGTATTGACACTGGCATGGGTCTAGAGCGGATCACCATGGTTCTGCAGGGGGTAAGGTCCAATTACGAAACAGATCTGTTTAAACCTCTGCTAGACCTCTTGAGCGAAATGACCGGCATCCCCTACCAGCATGACCATCCTAAAGCCCTTCCCTTTAGGGTGATTGCCGATCATAGTCGGGCCATTGCCTTTGTCATTGCCGATGGCATCCTGCCTTCCAACGAAGGAAGAGGTTATGTGCTGCGGCGTATCTTAAGAAGGGCGGTGCGTTACGGGCGCCTTCTGGGCCTAAAGGAGCCCTTTTTGTATAAACTGGCCGAAAGGGTTGTAGACTATATGGGTGAAGTCTATCCAGAACTAAAAGGAGCCCGGCCTTTAATCAGTGAAATTACCAAGCGTGAGGAAGAACGCTTCTTAGAAACCTTAGACTTTGGCCTCAACCTCTTAAATGAAGAAATAAGTAAACTGAAAAAAGAAGACAAAGATATCATCTCTGGTGAGGTAGCCTTTAAGCTCTATGACACCTATGGCTTTCCCATAGACATCATTAATGATGTGGCTAGGGAGATGGGGCTTGTAGTGGACATGGCCGGGTTTGAGCAGGCGATGGCCGCCCAAAAAGAGAGGGCAAGGGCCGCGAAAAAGGCGGCAGCCCAAGCCTTAAGCGGCATGGATTTATACACCGAATGGACATATAAGGGAGAAAAGACAACCTTTTTGGGCTATGAAACCTTAGAAACCACCTCAGAAATTACCCACCTCATCAAAGACGGCCAAGAAGTGGATGTCGTTTCTGTCGCAGATATGGCAGAATTGATTACCAAAGAAACACCCTTTTACGGTGAGGCTGGAGGTCAGGTAGGCGATAAAGGCGTGATTGTCGGGCCAAAAGGCCAGGCAGTGGTCTATGATACGCAACGCGCCGGGAACTTGATTGTGCATCTGATTAAGGTAACAGAAGGAAGTTTGCAAAAAGAAGAAAAAGTAAAACTTACCGTAGATAAAGATAGACGGCAGGCAACGGCCTGTAATCACACGGCTACACACCTCTTACAGGCGGCCTTAAGGCAGGTGTTGGGCACACATGTCAGGCAGGCAGGTTCTCTCGTGGCCCCAGATAGACTACGCTTTGACTTTACCCACTTTGCTGCCTTGGATGAAGAAACTCTGACTAAGATAGAAAGGATCGTTAATCAAGCCATCCGGGACAACCAGCCGGTAGAAACCAAAGAAATGCCTTTGTTAGAAGCAATCAAGGCAGGAGCCATTGCTATCTTTGAAGAAAAATATGCCGACATCGTGCGGGTAGTAGCAATTCCTGGTTGGAGCAAAGAGCTCTGTGGGGGCACTCATGTTAAACGTACTGGTGATATCGGCTATTTTAAAATTCTGTCTGAGTCTAGTGTCGCGGCTGGGGTAAGAAGGATTGAGGCCATTACCGCCGAAGCAGCCGTAACGTATGTGCAGGAAAGGGAGCGGCTTTTAGGACAAATTAGCCAGATGCTCCGCGTAAAACCAAAGGATGTAGTAACTAAGGTGGAAAAACTCCTTACCGAACTAAAGGAAGCAGAGAAACAAATTGCTGCTCTAAAGGCCTCGCTGGCGGCCAAGGAATCAGAAAAATTATTGGATGCGGTCAAATACATTGATAACATTGCCGTCTTGGCCAAAGAAGTGCCAGGAGCCGATGCCAAGGCCCTGCGGGAAATGGGAGACAAGTTAAGGGACAAACTTAAAAACGGAGTTATCGTCCTGGGCAGCCGGGCCGATGGCAAGGCCATGCTAGTGGCCATGGTCACCAAGGATTTGACCAATCGGATAAAGGCCGGAGAAATCATCAAGCAAATCGCCCCCTTAATCGGCGGTGGTGGTGGCGGACGGCCAGACATGGCCCAAGCAGGCGGTAAACAACCAGAAAAACTCCCTGAGGCCCTCAAGGCCGTATATGAAATTGTGGCAAGTGTAAAGCGGTAGAAAGGGAAAGCCTTGACTCCTTGCCTTCAAAAATTTAAGCCCTCCCCTTTTTAAAGGGAGGGCTTTCCAATTATACATTTCCAGCTATTGTTTGGGCAGATCAGTAGCCCTTTTGTCTGAAGCCAAGATGGCCTGGAAAATGCCTTCGCTTAAGGTCGGATGCGGAAAAAGTATGCGCTCCAAAGTCGTAGGCGTATAGCCTGCTTTGATTAAAAGGGCTGCCCCAAAGATAAGTTCAGTTGCCTGAGGACCAAGGATGTGAATACCTAAGATAGCATCAGTGTTTTTATCTAGAATAACCTTAACAAAGCCCTTTGTTTCACCGGCACAAACGGCCCTACCGTTGGCCGCAAAGGGGAATTTGCCTATCTTGACAGCATATCCTTTTTCTTTGGCCTCTTTCTCCGTAAGCCCTACGCTGGCCACTTCGGGCAAGGTAAAAATGCAGCTTGGGATAAAACTATAGTCAACCCTTGCCTCTTTGCCCATGGCATTTTGGGCAGCCACCATGGCCTCAGCACAGGCCTTGTGGGCTAAAAAGGGTGGGCCCACTACATCCCCGATGGCGTATATACCTTGGATGTTTGTCTCCATCCTTTCATTAACGAAAATTCTACCCTTTTCACATTTAATGCCGATTTCTTCAAGTCCTAATCCTTGCGTACACGGTTTTCTCCCCGTGGCCACAAGCACCCTCTCAGCACAAACTGTTCGCTTTGGTTCTTTCTCGGCGACCGTAAAGGTAACTTCTACCTTGTTTTCCTTATGAATCATTCCTTCTACTCTAGCCCTGGTGTAAATCTCAATGCCTCTTGCCTTAAGCATCCTTTCTAACGTGCGGCAAATTTCGCTATCTTCAGCGGGTAAGATAGAAGGCATGGCTTCAATAATTATTACCTTTGTTCCTAAGGTCTGAAAAACACAGGCAAACTCAACTCCAATCACCCCTCCTCCAATAATAAGCAAGGAAGTAGGCGGTGTTTTAACCTCAAGCAGATGGTCACTAGACAGAATGTATTCACCGTCTATGGTCACGCCAGGTAAAGAAGACGGGATAGAACCCGTAGCAATAATACATTTTTTAAAACTAAACACTTCATCTCCAACCTTAATGTTTGAAGGAGAAATAAAAGAGGCACTGCCTTTGATTACCTCTACGCCATAACTTTTAAGTAGGTATCTTAAACCGTTTCTTAGTTGGGTAAGGATTTTATCCTTTCTTTTTATGACAACCTCAAAAACGACCCCCTTTTCTTCTACCCTAACACCAAATTCCTTGGCCCGTTTAACCGTCTCTAACACATGCACGCTGCTTAAAAGGGACTTGGTTGGAATGCAGCCCCGGTTTAAACAAGTGCCTCCTAGGCTGTCCTTTTCTATAACCGCCACCCTTGCCCCCAATTGGGCTGCGCATACAGCCGCCGTATAACCCCCTGGTCCTCCCCCGATGACGATAACATCAAATGTTTTCATTTTAAATACTCCTCTGCCAAATAAGAACTACGCACATAAGGCCCACTAGCCACATAAAGAAAGCCCAAAGATAAGGCATCTCTTTTGTAGGCTTCAAATTTATCTGGATGAATGTATTCTTTAACCGGATATGCCTTTAAATTTGGTGCCAAATACTGCCCAAGGCTTAAGAAATCACATCCTACTGCCCGTAAGTCCTGACACACCTGCATTACTTCTTCCTCGTTTTCACCTAGACCCAACATAAGTCCTGATTTGGTATAAATCTCATTATTTAATTCCTTTACTATCCGCAAGACCTTCAAAGACCGCCTGTAATCTGCCTTTGGTCTTACCTCTGGATACAGCCTTGGCACTGTTTCTACATTATGCCCAATAACATCTGGCCTTGCCTCTACCACCCTTTTAATGGCCTCCTTGTCACCCTGAAAGTCTGGAATAAGCACTTCAATCGTGATGTTTGGCATTTGTTCTCTAATATTTAAAACCGTTTGGGCAAACTGGGCCGCCCCTCCATCGGGCAGATCGTCCCTCGTAACGCTGGTAACGACCACATGCCTTAAGTTAAGCCGTCTTACCGCCTCGGCCACCCGCCTAGGCTCATCTGCATCTACCGGCAGGGGCTTGCCTTTTTTCACCGCACAAAAACGGCAGTTACGGGTGCAAACATCACCTAAAATCAAAAAAGTAGCCGTGCCCCTAGCAAAACAGTCAGAGATATTCGGGCAACCTGACTCCTCACAGATCGTATGTAACCCTAAATCCCTTAAAAGTACCTTTAAGGTATGACACACCTTTAAATCAAGCTTTTTCTTAAGCCAAGGTGGTTTTTTCATCTTAAATTCCATATCTTTGTGCTGTATTTTTCTTCCCTTAGCTTGGCCGCCAAGGCCTCTTCCTCTAAGGTTAAAGGTTGCTCTATCAACTCTACCCCAAATGTTTCCTCAAAGGAAACCTTTATTACTTGTGCCAATTCTGCGAGTGTTATCTTTCTGCCTAAAACTTCTTCTAAACTGCAAATCCTTTCTTTCAATCCCACTGGTCGTTGTCGTAGAAAGGATAAAAAGGCATCTATCTCTAATCGTAGCGGAATAGAACCGTGTTGAAAAATTAAGTCCCTTTTCCTCTTCTGGGCATTGCCCCCAAGCTTTTTACCCTTCACAATGATATCATACTCCTCATAAGAGGCAAAACAAAGGGCTCCCTTACCCAAAGAAGGCAAACCGATGTCTTTGGCAAAATGAGGGTCAAGTCCCAGTTTTTTATAGGCCGTTAAAAGAAAGGCACATATCCTTTCAAAGCCCTCCTTGACCGAACCAAAGGCCCCGATTTCTTCCTTAAAACAGCTAAGGCTATAGGTCAATTCATGCTGATGAAAGATGGCCTCACCCCCGGTTATTCTTCTCACAAACAAAATTCCTTCTTTTTTGCACCTATCTAAGTCTAAAACCTCTTCGGCCCTTTGAAAATAGCCAAGGGAAAAAGCAGGAGGTAACCAACCATAGAGCCTGAGAGTAGGCAAGGTCTTTCTCTGCCCATGTGTGATCAGAATGGCCTCATCTACAGCCATGTTGGTATAAGGGTCACAATGACCAGAAAAGACAAAACGCCACCTTTGCATTGAGCTCTCCTTAGTCTCTAAAATAAAGCTGTATTTGACAACAGAGGGAAATATAGTATGTTTATTTTGTTTGTGCAAATCAGAAGCGGCATATAATTATGCAGTTAAGAAAGAGGGTTACAATAGAAAACCTCACCCTTTTGGCCATAATTGCTGGCATCTTAAGCGGAATTTATCTCTCTCCCATTGTTTTAGAGTTGAAATGGATAGGCGATGTCTTTATCAAGCTTTTAAAAATGATCATTGTGCCTTTAATTTTTGCCTCGGTATTTGTAAGTATTGTCTCTCTAGGCTTTTTAAGGCACATCAAAGACTTAGGCGGAAAGACGATTTTGTATTATTTGACAACTACAGGCATTTCTGTCTTTACCGGTTTAGTCATCGTAAATCTTTTAACCCCTGGCAGACAAAATTCCTTTGTCCAAGAAGCAGTAAATTTTGAGCACAAATTTAAATTTTCAGACCTAATTCTCAGCATTTTCCCTGCCAATCCGATAAAGAGTCTGGCTGAAGGCCATGTTTTACAAATCATCTTCTTTGCCATCTTGTTTGGTCTAAGCGTTTTAAGGGTAAATACCGAAAAGAGAAAGCAAATACATCTGTTTTTTGACGGCCTAAATGATGCCATGATTACCCTGGCCAGGTGGGTGATAAAATTAACTCCCTTGGGTGTGTTTTCTATCGTCTCTTATCTTGTGGCCACAAAGGGATTAAAACCCCTCCTTTCCCTTTGGGAATATGTCCTGGCCGTGGTGATAGGTTTAGGCATCCATGCGGTGATTAACTTAGGACTTTTGGCCTATTTTATGGGTAAGGTTAACCCCTCTTCTTATTTTCTTAAGGTAAGGGAGGCTTTGTTAGTAGCCTTTTCTACGGCCTCCAGTTCAGCTACCCTGCCTGTTTCCCTTGAAGTGGCAGAAGAAAAGGCAAAGATAAGCAAAAAAAGTAGCCGGATTTGTTCTTCCTTTAGGAGCGACGATCAACATGGACGGCACGGCTTTATATGAAGCCGCAGCGGCCATGTTTATCGCTAATGTTTACCATATAGACCTAAGTCTTTCCCAGCAAATAATCATCTTTTTAACAGCCACTCTGGCCTCCATTGGCGCCGCTGGTATACCCAGCGCCGGGCTGGTGACAATGACCATGGTTCTACATGCGGTAGGTCTGCCCCTAGAAGGCATTGGTCTTATTCTGGCCGTGGATAGATTCTTAGATATGTTAAGGACAGCCGTTAACGTCTGGGGCGATTTTATCGGAGCAAAGATTCTGGATAGGTTTTGTTTCAATAATCATACAAGCTGATGTGTAATCACTTTTTTAACTTCCCAAAGTTATGTTCTACTCCTTTTTAGAGGGCATATTTTAGCCCATTTTAAGGTAGAGCTCAATTAAGTAGCCTCCTGATAATAATCTTTTAAATAGCCCAAGGCCGAATGCAGATATTCACGGTTATACCTTTCAATCCAATAACCTATTACTTTCTTTGCTTCGGTTACATTCCCTTTAGGATTATCATAATGTATTGTGGCTGAAGTCTGGAGGAAAATATGAAAACTGTGGTTACTAAAAGAGGGCAAACTGTAATTCCTGCTGTTTTCATCTTCCTAAGAACCTTTTAAAACCTTTAAAGGAGATAGCAAAGGGTGAAAAAACTTTTGAAAAACCAGCTCGCCCATACGAAGTGCACTTACGCAGTGCGAAAAATTTCTGCGCTACCCGCTAAAAATTTAAGAAAATTTTCCTGAGTAATTACAAAAAACTCCGAATTGGAATAGGCCCTTTTAAAAACTTCAGGTGGTCTAACCCTTCTTTTTTTCCACTTTATCTCATAAGCATAAAGCTTTCCTTCTCTTTCTTCAATTAAATCTATTTCCTTTCTAGCTCTTCTCCAGAAATAGAAATTTGTATAGATTCCATGGTTATAAAGAATTTTCATTCTTTCGGTTATCACAAAATTTTCCCAGAGTTTTCCCACATCATCTCTCAGCTCAATAGGATTAAAGGTGTTTATGTAAGCATTTCTCACCCCTACATCGTAAAAAAACACCTTTCTCAATTTTTTTAGCTCATTCCTGAGATTTCTGCTGAAAGGAGGTAGTTTAAAAATAATAAAAGCCTGTTCAAGTATGCGTAAGTAATTGGCAACAGTGTTTTTATCAACTCCGGTTAAACCTGCAAGCTCATTATAAGAAACTTCGTTTCCAAGCTGAAGTGAAAGAGCCTGCAGAAGCTTTTCTAAAACTTCTGGATTCCTTATTTGATAAAGTTTAAAAATATCTTTAAAAGCATAGCTATAAGCAATTGACCTTAAAATTTCCCGAGAAAGCTCAGGTTTTAACACCACTTCAGGATACATTCCAAAAACTAAAAACCTCGGAAGAAGTCTTTTTATTTCTAAAGGGGAATGAATCTGGGAAATTTCTTCCAGAGAAAAAGGGAAAAGAATAAAGTCTATTTTCCTTCCTGTAAGAGGCTCCTCTATCTCGCCAGTCAGGTCAAAAGAGGACGAGCCTGTTACTACTATTTGCTTTTCTGGAAAGTTGTCTACCATCAATTTTAAAGTAAGGCCTATGTCTTTTACCCTTTGGGCCTCGTCTATTACCACAAGTTTTTTATTCCCTAAAATAAACTTTAACTCGGTGGAAGTTTTATTACTTAAAAGAGCTCTAACATCCGGCTCATCACAATTTAAATAAATAGCATCCTCAGGAAAATTTTTAATGAGTTCTTTTACAAGAGTTGTCTTCCCTACCTGTCTTGCTCCATAAATAGCAATTATCTTACCCTTAAAAAGATACTGCTCTACTCTTTTAAAAATTGTTCTTTCTACGATCATTCCATATCCACCTAAAATTACCTGTTTTAGTGAATGAGTTCACCAAAATAGGCATCATTTTGGTGAGCCTTTTCTCTAAAATAGCCTTTTTTTTAAATTTGTCAATGGAGTTTTTTGCACTTATGAAGTGCACCTACGAAGTATCCAACTTTGATACCTTAATTTAAAAAACTTAGTATACAAAGGATTCTGGGTAGGGGCAGGACAGACATCTGTTTATCAAGCTCTGTAATCCTATTAAATGCAAACTTGTAGCATTTATCTATAAAGTATCTCCTGCGTCCCTCATGAGAGGGATAGGGAGTAGTAGTTCGCCTAGTGCAGGGTTGAACTCTTCTGACTACCAGTTGTATGGTAATTTAACCACATTTTAATACATCTGGTAGTCAGAGGAAATGCCTAGACCGAAAATTTAGTCATAGTCAGTAAAACCTTACTTAACCCACCTTAAATCAGGCTCCCTAGCTGCCTTGACTTCGTCCAGTCGTTTTACCGGCGTGGTGACCGGAGCATCTTTTAGGACTTGGGGGTTTTCTTCGGCCAATTTGGCAATTTCAATCATGGCTTCAATGAATTTATCTAAGGTTTCTTTTGCTTCGGTTTCCGTTGGCTCAATCATTAAGGCCTCTTTCACAATGGTGGGAAAATACATAGTCGGTGGATGAAAGCCCCTATCAATTAAGGCCTTGGCGATGTCTAATGCATGCACGCCCTTCCTCGTCTGTTTGATGGCTGAAAAGACGCATTCATGCATGCACATACGATCATAAGGCAGATGATAATAATCCTTAAGCCTTACACGTATGTAATTGGCGTTTAAGACGGCATGCTCGCTTACCTCGGTAAGCCCTTCCTTACCTAAAAGCAAAATGTAGGCATAAGCCTTTAAAACTACACCAAAGTTGCCGTAAAAGGGGGCGATATAACCAATGGTGTTTGGCAGGTCATGTTTTAACTTAAACTTATCTCCTTCCTTCACCACCCTAGGTACAGGTAAAAAGTTAACCAGGTCTTCTTTCACTCCCACCGGCCCGGCACCTGGTCCGCCACCACCATGAGGGGTAGAAAAGGTTTTATGCAAATTAAGGTGTACGACATCAAAACCCACATCTCCTGGCCGCACCTTACCCATGATGGCATTTAGATTTGCCCCGTCATAATACATAAGGGCCCCGGCCCTGTGGGCCAGTTCGGAAATCTCCTTTATCTTAGGATTAAAAAGCCCTAAAGTATTGGGACAGGTAAGCATGACGGCAGCCACCTCATCGCTTAACCTTTCCTTATAAACCTTTATGTCCATGCACCCATTTTCATCGGTTGGGATGACAACGACCTCATAACCACACATGGCGGCTGAGGCCGGATTGGTGCCATGGGAAGAATCAGGCACGATAACATACTTTTTGGGCTGGCCTTTGTGTTTATGAAAGGCCGTAATAAGCAAAAGACCGGTTAGCTCCCCGTGGGCCCCGGCTAAGGGTTCTAAGGTAAAGGCATCCATGCCTGTAATTTCACATAAAAGCCTTTCTGTTTCATAGATAATTTCTAACGCCCCTTGCACCAGGTCTTCGTCCAGCTGGGCAAGAAGGGGATGCAGTTCTTTAAAGCCCTTAAAACTGGTAATCTCCTCACAGAACTTGGGGTTATACTTCATCGTGCAGGAACCAAGGGGATAAAAGTGGGTGTCTACAGAGAAATTGAGCTGCGAAAGCCGGGTAAAGTGCCTTATCACCTCCAGCTCAGATACCTCTGGTAAGGCTGCATCTTCTTTTCTTTGATAGACCTCTGATATTTCCTTGGCCTTTGGCACATCCAGTTTGGGAAGTTTTACCCCTCTTCTTCCCTTAACGCTCTTTTCAAAGATTAAGCGCATCTTTTTAGCCCCTCTGCCAGTTTTAAGATGTCTTCTTTTGTGCGTTTTTCGGTGACGGTTACCAAGAGGCAATTTTGCATGTCCTTATAAAATTTACCCAAGGGCAACCCAGGCACAATGCCCTGTTTAAGCATAGCTTTGGTTACGGTTTCTGCGTCCTTTTTAAGTCTTATGACAAACTCATTAAATGTAGGCGCATTAAGAACCTCAACCCCAGCCATTTCTCTTAATGCCTCTTTGGCAAACTCACTCTTGTGGTAATTAAGCGCTGCTAGTTCCTTAATCCCTTCCTTACCCAAAAGGGACAGAAATATTACTGCCCTTAAGGCACAAAGGGCAGCGTTTGTGCAGATGTTTGAGGTAGCCCTCTGCCGTCTTATATGCTGCTCCCTGGTCTGAAGGGTAAGGACAAAGCCTCTTTTGCCTTCTTTGTCCACCGTGGCTCCAACCACTCTGCCTGGCATCCTGCGCATAAATTCCTTTTTACAGGCCATAAGGCCCAGATAAGGCCCGCCAAAGGAAAGGGGAAGACCAAGGCACTGCCCCTCACCGACAGCAATGTCTACTCCCATATCTGCTGGTGTCTTTAAAAGTCCAAGGGCAACGGGATAGAAGACTTGAATCACTAAGGCCCCAGCTTTATGGGCAGCGGTCACGATGTCGGTATGATCATCAACAGTACCAAAAAAATTGGGATTTTGAAGGATAATAGCCGCCGTATCTTTGTCCAGGTGATTTAAAATTGCCTCTCGCTCTGCCTGAAGAAGATTGGGAGAAAGACAATTTATTTCAATGGGGAGATTGGCCGCATAGGTAAAGAACATCCTTTGGTAAATGGGGTTTACCCCCCCTTCAATGATGATTCTTTTGCGGCCGGTGATCCTTAAGGCCATCATCACGGCCTCACACAGGGCCGTACCGCCATCATAAAGAGAAGCATTGGCCACATCCATCCCGGTCAAAAGGCAAATGGCCGTTTGGAATTCATACATCACCTGCAAGATGCCTTGGGAGCATTCAGGTTGATAGGGGGTGTAGGCCGTATAAAACTCGCTTCTCCCGGCCAGGGCATCTACGGCTGCAGGGATGTAATGGTCATAAACTCCTGCCCCTAAAAAGCTTGTAAGATTGGTATTGTTTTTCTCAGCCAGCTCTTCTAAGTGCCTTTTTACCTCATATTCAGACCGTCCTTCAGGCAGGTTAAAGGATTTTGGTCTTAGTTCCTCACCAATGTCGGCAAAGAGTTCCTCTATAGAAGAGACGCCAATGGCCCTAAGCATCTCTTCCCGTTCTTCTTGTGTATGAGGCACATAACTCATGCCTCTTCCTCCAGATATTTTCTATACTCCTCCGCCGTCATCAGATTATCCTTCTCGCTTTCGTCCGCAATCTCTATTACGGCTAGCCAGCCCTCTTCATAAGGGGATTGATTAATAAGTTCTGGGTTGGTCTCAAGCCGCTCGTTTACCTTAACTACCTTGCCCGACATGGGGGCATAGACATCAGAAACGGCCTTGACCGATTCAATGGTGGCAAAGGTTTCAAACTGCCTAAGCTCATCTCCTACCTTAGGCAGCTCTACAAAGGTAACATCGCCTAAGGCGGCCTGGGCATAATCGGTAATCCCGATCATTCCCTGATTTCCTACGAGTTTTATCCACTCATGCTCTTTGGTGTAAAGAAGGGATGTGGGAATGTTCATGTGCGTCCTCCTTAACTGGTATGCTCATTTAAGCAGCCTTTTTTAGAATTAGAGAAAATGCCTTACGATCTTTTAAGGCACTCACTTTTAAAATTGAAAAGCCTATAACATTACCCTCTTTATCTACCTTCTCCATTATTGCATCGTTTGCAGTTTCACGAAAATATCCTTCTTTTTTCTCAAAAAGAACTTCTAAATAATCTCCTTCTTGGTCATACCAAATAATTACCTCTTTTGCCATAAAATATCTCCTTTTTTGATAGTATCTGTAAAATAAGCCGTGATAATAAAAGCATCGTTTGATAAAAACTTCACCACTACACATAAAAATTTTTCACTCACTGGAGTGTTGAGGTATTTTTTAAAAAATAACTCAACTTGCAGGTCAGTTTTGGATTGTATAACTATGTCTGGAGTTGACAATGTCTCTTTAATTTTCTCAAATTGATCTCGCATTTCAGGATGCGTATCTTCAATATGTTGCCATCTTTCGTCAGTAAAGCGTATTTTTCTATCAAGAAAATCATACAAAATTTTCATTGCTTTAATCTATTTTTTTATGTTTGCAAAGACCCTCCTTTATAAAACGGCCTTTTCCTGATCCTGGCCTCTATTTCTATTCTGTCCTGGCGAATAAGCAGAGCCTGATCTGTCTTTGCATACTCTATCTCCACATAACCCATGCCAATCCCGCAAGAAAGACTAGGAGAAAAGGTGCCGCTGGTGACAAAGCCTACTTCCTTCCCTTCTACATAGATCTTATAACCATGTCTTGGCGCACGGCGGGAATTGGTAACAAAGCCAACCAATTTTCTTTTTATACCTTCTTCTCTCTGTCTTAAAAGCACTTTCCTGCCGATAAAGTCCTTCTCAAAATCTACAAATCGCCCTAATCCTGCCTCTAAAGGCGTAGTTTCCTCGGTAATATCTTGGCCATAAAGGGGATAGCCCATCTCAAGTCTTAAGGTATCCCTTGCCCCAAGCCCTGCAGGCCTTACCCGCCCATCCGACAGGAATAAATCCCACAACGCTTTTGCCTTTTCGGCCTTTATATAAAACTCAAAGCCAAGCTCACCGGTATAACCTGTGCGGCTGATTAAGACTTCCTCTCCTAAGAGAGAAAAAAAGGCAAAGTGATAATACTTAAGCCGTCCAATTTCTTCCCCTACCCATTGCTTTAAAATTTCTCTAGAAAGAGGGCCTTGCAAATCAAGCTTGGCCGTGGTGTCAGAGATATTTTCTACCTTTGTCTTGATATGGGTCTTTAAGTGGGCCTCATCTTTGGCTAAGGGCCCAGCGTTTACCACCAGCATCCACTTGTCTTCGGCCAGCTTGTAAACAATCAAATCATCCATAATGCCGCCGTCTTCATTGAGCATAAAGCCATAGGAACACTTACCTACTGGCATCTGTTTTAGGTTCATACTCACTAGCCTATCCAAACCACTTTCTTCTGGACGGCCATAAATCAAAATCTCCCCCATGTGGCAGGTATCAAAGAGGGAGCAATGGGTTCTTGTCCAATGATGCTCCTCAAGGATGCTTGTATATTGAATAGGCATCAACCAGCCAGCAAAGGGGGCCAGCTTGGCCTTTAAGGCCTTGTGTCTTTCAAAAAGTGGCGTTGCCTTTAATTCCATATTAGAAACACTCCTCCCTTCAAATAAAAATTTCTCTACCCAGGCTGGTTATATAGGGATCTTACTTAGATCGGCCAGTTCAAGGAAAAGCTGCCTTATCTGGGTAAGCAGGGCAAGGCGATTTTGGCGTAAGTCGGCATCATCTACCATAACCATGACATGGTCAAAGAATTGGTCAATGTAGGGCTTCAGATGCAATAGACAGTGGAGGGCCTCAAGATAAGCCTTTTTCTGCAAAAGTGAGTTTATCTCATCCCTGGCTTCTAAAAATTTGGCATAAAGGGTCCTTTCTTCATCAGCCTCAAATAAATCCGGATTGGGTGGTTGCAAGACAGGCTTTTCAATAATCCGGTTTACCCGCTTGTAAGCAATCACTAGCGGCTCAAATTCATCCAAAAGGGAAAATTCCTTAAGTGCCTCTGCCTTGGCAAAGGTTTCAGGAATATATCCATCAAAGACATCTTCACTTAAAATGGCGGAAGTTATCGCATGCGAATAACCGATCTCCATAAGAAGATGGGCCAGGCGGTTTTTAAAGAAGGAAACAACCTTTGTCTTTATCTCTTCCTTCTGTTCTTTAAATCGCTCCCCATAGGCATTCAAGGCCAACTCAACAAGTTCAAACAGGGAAAGGGGAAGGCTTTTTTCCTTTAAAATCCTTAAAATCCCAATCGCCTGACGCCTTAAGCCGAAGGGATCGGCCGTGCCGGTGGGAATTAGTCCCACCCCAAAACAACCAACGATAGTATCTATCTTATCGGCTAGGCTTAGCAGGGCTCCCATCTCTGTCTCTGGCAAGGCCCCGCCTGCCTCTGTGGGTAAGTAGTGTTCGGCAATGGCCTTGGCTACGGCTGAGTCCTCTCCCTGCTTTTCCGCATAAATACCACCCATAATGCCCTGTAGCTCTGGGAATTCTCCCACCATTTCTGTCGTTAAATCGGCCTTACAAAGCTGAGCCGCCCTTATCAACTTTTCCTTGTCATTAAATGAAACCCGTTCGGCCAGCTTCGCACAAACGGCCTTTATCCGCTCTACCTTCTCCCAGACCGTGCCCAAATCGGCCTGAAAAATGACTCCTTTTAAGGCCTCTATGCGTTCGGATAAGGGTTGTTTGAGATCGGTCTCATAGAAAAACCGGGCATCGGCCAGGCGGGCGCTAAGTACCCTCTCTAACCCCACCCGTACCAGGTTTTTATCCTTTACCGGCGTATTAATGATGGCCACAAAAGCAGGCAATAACTTCCCATCCTCATCTCGCACAGCAAAGTATTTTTGGTGCTGCTTCATCACGGTAATTAATACCGGCTCAGGCAGCGAGAGAAACTCTGATGCAAATTTTCCCCTAATGGCCAGCGGGTATTCTACTAAAAACACAACCCAATTAAGCAAATCCTTATCTATGATGGGCTCTCCGTTAATCTCATTGGCTTCTTCCTTGACTAGGGTCATAATTTTTTCTTGGCGTTCGTTGTGATCCACGATGACATAATGGTCTTTAAGGGTAGAAAGATAGGTTGCCGGGGAAGAAACTTCTATCGGTTCCTGACTCACAAAGCGATGGCCATAACTAACGTTGCCTGACTTTATTTCCTCTAACGAAAAGGGAACAACCTCTTCGTCCAATAGGGCGAGAAGCCAATGTATGGGCCGGACAAAGCGTAATTTAAACTTATACCAACGCATGGACTTGGGAAAGGAGAGAGAAAGGATATAGCGGGGTAGAAGCTCGGTCAGTACCTCTTTGGCCGGTCTTCCTTTCTGAGTGACCCTTACGCCAACATACTTGCCCTTTGGAGTCTCTACGGCGATCAAGTCCTTTACATCCACCCCTTGCTTTTGGGCAAATCCCAAGGCGGCCTTGGTGGGTTGGCCATCTTGGTCAAAGGCCACCTTATAAGGAGGGCCGATGACCTCATTGACCTTATCCGGCTGTCTTTCGGCCAGCCCTTTTACCATAACCACCAATCTTCTGGGGGTGGCAAAGGCATCTATAGTTTCATAGGCCAGATCCGCCTTGGCCAACTCGGCTGCCATGAGCTCTGACATCCGAGAGAGGATGTCTGGAAAGATGCTAATAGGCAGTTCTTCCGTGCCGATTTCTAAAAGGAGTACCTTTTTCATCGTTTTAATAATGGATAACCCAACTCTTCTCTTTGTTTAAGATAGGCCTCTGCCGCCATTCGGGCCAGACGCCTTACCCGGGCAATGTATTGCGTCCTTTCGGTAACACTAATAGCGCCCCTTGCGTCTAATAAGTTAAAGATGTGCGAGCATTTAAGGCAAAATTCATAACCCGGTACCACCACGCCGGCCTTAAGTAACTTCTCCCCTTCCCTTTCAAAGTCGGCAAAGAGCCTTAATAACAACGGCACATCGGCCAATTCAAAATTAAACTTACATCCCTCTACCTCGGCCTGAAAGTGGATATCGCCATAGGTAATGCCTGGAGCCCACTGAATGTCAAAGACATTGTTTACGCCCTGCAGATACATGGCAATGCGTTCCAGGCCGTAGGTAATCTCGGCCGAGATAGGATCCAGGTCAATTCCTCCTACCTGTTGAAAATAGGTAAACTGGGTAATCTCCATTCCATCCAGCCACACCTCCCAGCCCAATCCCCAGGCACCGAGGGTGGGTGATTCCCAGTCATCCTCTACAAAGCGAATGTCATGGACCTTTAAATTAATCCCTAAGGCCTCAAGGCTGTGCAGGTATAAGTCCTGCACATCTAGGGGAGAGGGTTTTAAGATGACCTGATATTGATAATAATGTTGAAGGCGGTTGGGATTTTGGCCGTAGCGACCATCAGTAGGCCGGCGAGAAGGCTGTACATAGGCCACCCGCCAAGGTTCAGGGCCTAGGACCCGTAAAAAGGTGGCAGGATGAAAGGTGCCGGCCCCTACTTCTATGTCATAGGGCTGTTCAATTACGCATCCCTTCTCGGCCCAATACCTTTCTAAGGCAAAGATTATTTCTTGGAAATACATGGGGTGTGAATTAACATTCTCTTTAAGAGTTGTCAACGGGGAGAAGGTATCTGCTTTGAAATCTTAATTTGGCTAATTCTATGGCAATGCCCTGCCATAAATTTCAAATTTTATGGCAATATAATGCCATAAAAAGAAAAAGGAATAAAGATTGACCAGGACTTAAAGTATGTGCAGAAACACCTTATGCTACAGGTATTAACAATTCAAGTTGTAGTACTTATTCTTTCCACTAACTGCCATACCCTGGCTGGAGGTAAAACTTTTACTAGTTCGTATAATCTAGCGCAGTCATCATAGGAGAGACGTCTAAGCATGGCCTTGATCTTGAATTCCTGTAAAAGGTGAGGAAAGGGATTCTCTTTGGTTGGCTCTAATTCTTCTGTAGATATAAGTTTGTTATAGATCAGGACCCGGGCAGCTAAAAGATTTGCCCTTTGCGGATTGACCTTTTTGCCTCCTATATACCAAAAGGTTAAAATATCCCCAGGCACAAAGGGATGGGGCAAAGGCATGCCAAGCACTTGCTGCGAAATTTCTCTAGCCGGTTTGGCCAAGAGGTAGCCTGCCTTGATTTGCCATTCAGAGGGAAGTGCCTGCCGCAGGTACCTACTTAAGAAAAGATGGATATAACCTGCTTCAACAAACACACGTCCAGCTTTGTTTTCTAAATAGCTGGCAATGCTCTGGGCCCGCATTTTATCCCGTAAGGCAATCCGTTTGGCATCGGCCTGGGCAAAGACTTGCACGGCTTTTATTGCCCCTTCAAATTCTCCCATTGTTGCCTGATAATAGTCCAACAATCTCCCACTGGCTTCATGTTCACAGGCATATATCTCTTGATAAAGAGAAAGTTGGCTTATCTCTTCAGGAGTTTTTCCCTCTTCTAAAAGCTGATACATTTGCAAGAGCCTTTCTATATAGGGGTCTATTTGGACAATCTTTTTTCCTTTTTTATAGACTGCTTGCAGCAGCTTATATTGGGCCGTGAGAAAGCGTGGAAAGTCTGTCTCAAGGCTTTGGACATATTGTTCAGGGGTTAACTGACCTAAAAGTAAAGAAGGAAATAAGGGATGTGGGGCATCTTCTAAAATAATGATGTCGCTTTTAGCAAAGAGTTTTTCATAAAAAGGAATGGTTTCTAAACGGTGAGCAGAAAAGCCAATAAAAATCTCCTTAATCATTAAATAATTCCCATTTCGGTTACATTACTGTCCGTTTTTCTTTTTAAACAACAGATAAAAACAAAAGAAATCCAAGCCCAATATCCCTGTCCAGGCCATGATCATAAAGATCCAACCGCTAAATTTCATTTTGTCTCCTCTTCCAGGCAATATAAACAAGCCAGGCACAGAAAAAGAAGGTAAGTAAAATCAACCCTCGGGCCAGAAGGCGATAGGGCCTTGCCTCTGTCGGAACCCCTTTAAGTAAAAAGACATTTACGCCATCCTGTCCCATCCAAATGATAAAGAGGGTAATGAGACATACAGGTGTAATATATTTGAGGATAAACTTAAAAATAGAAGGCACCTTTATTAAAGCCCCTTTATGCATCTCCTCAAAGCCTTTGTCTATGCCATAGACCCAGGCAAAAAGGATGATTTCTATGGTACCTAATATGGGCATACTAATTGTGCCAATCCAGAAGTCCAGCTCATCCAAAAAGCCATATTTAAGCAAAAAGACAACCAGATGCGCCGGCACAAACACAATAAAGGCCGTTATCAAGACTGCCCTTTTCCAAGGGATCTTTAACTCATCAATGAGAAAAGACACAAAGGGCTGGATAATGGATACTGAAGAAGTAAGTCCAGCGAAGAAGAGCAAAGAAAACCAGAGAAATCCCCACAGTTGGCCCAGGGGTAAATGGGTAAGCACTAAAGGAGTAGATAAAAAGGCTAAATCAAAGGCACCACCTTTGGAAATCTGAGCAATACCAAAAAAGGCTACTGCCGCGGGAATGGCAATAGAACCACCAAAAATGACTTCGGCCGTTTCATTCAAGGAAGTAACCGTAAGTCCTGAAAGGACAATATCATCATCTTCTCGCAAATAACTGGCATAACATTGAATAGTTCCTAACCCTAAGCTCAAAGTAAAGAATATCTGTCCAGCGGCCGCCAGCCAGGTGCTAGCACTCTTTAACTCTGAAAACTTGGGATTCCAGAGAAAACCCAGCCCATTTAAGGCACTTCTTTCTGGATGAGTCGGATCAGGGGTGCCTAAGGTGAGGGAGCGAATCATTAGTAAAATGGCAATAACAAACAAGGCAGGCATGGCCACCTTAGAAAGGCGCTCAATTCCCTTGGCCAGACCATGATACATAATAAAAAAATTTGCCCCTACTGTAATTATAAAAAACAGATAGGCCAGCAGAATGGAGTGGAAATAGCCTTTTTCTATCCCTTGGAAGCTATGTAGAAAAGAGGCCATGGATTTTAGGTCATTAAGGCCATAATACGATCCCTTTAAGGAAAAAAAGGCAAAGGCAAGGGTCCAAGAGCAAACATATAGATAATACATAGCCAAAATAAGAGGGATAACCAAGCCTAATACTCCTAGATAACGGGCTAAAGGGCGGTTCCAAAGCAGATTAAAAATGCCAGGGGTAGTGCCATGGCCGTATCGTCCTCCCATACGACCGATGGTCCATTCTACCCACATCATGGGAATACCCATAATAAGGAGAAAAAGAAAATAAGGGATCATAAAGGCACCGCCACCGTGCTGGCTGGCTTGGACAGGAAAGCGGAGGAGATTACCCAGACCTACGGCTGCCCCCGCCGTAGCCAGGATCATACCTATCTTACTGGCCCAACTGGCCCTTTTTTCCATAGAGACTTACTATACAGAAGTTTTGCAATTGTCAAGATCAAACTAACAACTCTGTATCATCATGAGAATAAGGGGGTGAACAACAACACAATATTCTTAAAGGAGTTTCACCCGTATTCTGTGCTTGATGAGATGTTCCCGGAGGAATTAAAATAGTATCACCAGCTTTTACCTTAAATCTTTTTTCTCCGACAATTACTATACCGTTACCTTCAAGTACATGGTATATTTCTTCAGACTTATGATGTTTGTGCAAAAAAGTGGTAAATCCAACCGGAATAATGGCTTCTGCTAAACTTAAATTGACATTACCATGAACATTTGGGTGCATTAACTCCCGAATCAATGAACCATCTTTGGTAGTATAGGGTTCAATCTTATCGTATTCAGTCTTCACTGTCATAGCTGATGATATATCAAAAAAGGGCGATAAATGCAAGCAGAAAGAATTTACCCTCAAATTTTAACAGTTTGTAATATTGCTTTTTAACAGAAAAGATTTATATTAGCTGTATGGCAAGATTAAAGGTCATAGATGCAGAGCGGTGTGTAGGGTGTCAATTGTGTATGTTTGCCTGTCAGCGGCGTATGGGCGCAGGCGGTTTTGCCGAGTCGGCCATTGCTATACGCTCACGGGGTGGGCTCAGCCGAGGACTAACTGTTATTGTCTGTCGGGCCTGTAAAGAACCACCATGTGCGGCGGTTTGTCCAGTAGATGCCCTTAAAGTGCGCAAAGGAGGCGGAGTTATCCTCTTACCGCAAAGGTGTATTGGCTGTGGACATTGCCAAGAAGCCTGTCCGATTGGAGCCGTTTTTTGGAATGAAGACACAAATAAACCTGTAATTTGTATGCATTGTGGTTATTGTGCCCAATACTGTCCTCACCATGTCATTGCCTTAGTTAAAGAGGAGAATGAGGATGATTGAACGCGACCCTTTACAAAGGGTGCTTTATATAGATTTAAGCAAACGGCGTTTTTGGGTTAAATATCGGCCTGATTTGTTTGAAAAATACATTGGCGGGGCAGGCGTAGCTAGCGCCCTTTTACATGAAGAATGCCCTAAAGGGACTGATCCTCTAGGACCAGATAATCCCATTATTTTTGCCGTTGGTCCTCTAGTAGGCCTTTTCCCCATGGCCTCAAAAACGGTAGCCATGTTTAAATCTCCTCACACTGGCAACTTAGGTGAAAGTCATGCCGGTGGACGCAGTGCCGTTAGCATTCGTATGGCCGGTTATGGTGCCATTGTCATTAAAGGAACAAGCAACATACCGATTTATTTAAGTATTTTTAACGACAAGGTGCAGTTTCATGACGCACGGGCGATATGGGGAATGAGAAGTCACGTCGTAGGCCGCGTTATACGCGAAAGGGAAAAGGGAACAGGTATAAGGAGTATTATGCGTATTGGCACGGCAGGAGAAAAAAAGGTTTCTTATGCCTGTGTTGTAACTGAAACATACCGTCATTTTGGCCGGTTAGGACTGGGAGCAGTTTTTGGGAGTAAAAAGTTAAAGGCCATTATTATCGGTGGCAAAAGAAGCCTACCGGTTACAGACAAAAAGCGCTATAAAGAGGCCTATGACGAAGTATTTAAACGCATTCTTGAAACACCATCTTTGAAGAAATATCATGACTTAGGAACGTCTTTAAATGTCCTGCCTTTAAACAAGAAAAAAGCCCTACCTACACGCAACTTAGAACAGGCCTGTTTTGAACACGCGGAAAAGATTTCAGGGGAACATCTGGCCCAACATTTTTTGGGCAGACGGCTTGCCTGTGCTCATTGTCCCATTGCCTGTATTCACCTCGCAGCCTTAAGAACCCCCTATGAAGACGAGCCCTATTTTTACAAAACAACCTTTATCTCCTATGATTATGAACTCATCTACGCCCTTGGTTCCATGCTTGGCATTGGCGATCCCGAAGGAATGCTGCACCTCCTTGATACGGTAGAGTATATTGGCGTAGATGCCCTGAGTGCAGGTGTAACCTTGGCCTGGACGACCGAGGCCTATGAAAGGGGCTTAATTAGCGAAAAAGAAACACTTGGCCTTAAGCCCTCTTGGGGAGACTATAAGACCTATCAGGCCATGCTGGAACGGATCGTCACGCAACCTAATGATTTTTACAAGGCCCTCGCTAAGGGGGCAGAATATGCTGCTGAGATTTATGGTGGCAAGGATTTTGCCCTAACCTTTGGCAAAAATGAGATGCCCGGTTATCACACTGGCTATGGAGGACATTTAACCTTTCTCACCGGTGCCCGCCATAGCCACCTTGATTCGGCTGGCTACAGCTATGATCAAAAGTTAAGGCCAGAAGAACTCACTCCAGAAAATCTTGCTCAAAAACTCTTTAACGAAGAGTGTTACCGTCAAATTATTTCTTCCCTTGTCATCTGCTTTTTTGCTCGCAGTGTATATGATTATCCCACCATTGCTCGCCTCTTAAGCATTGCTGGGTTTGAATTTTCAGAAGAAGACTTAAAACTTCTAGGAAAGAGAATTTTAAGACAAAAGTACAATTTTAAGTATAGAGAAGGCTTTTCGTTGGACAACTTACGCATTCCTAAACGGATCTTAGAAACCATCTCCCCTCATGGTCAATTAAAAGAGGATTTTTTTAGAAAGGCCATTGCCGTTTATAAATCTTTACTTACTTCTGACTAAAAACATCATTTTATAGTATTCCGCAAAAGTTGATCTAAAATAAACTCAAATTTCCTTTCTCCTCTTAAAAATTATATGCCAGGGCCTCGGTTATACGGTCAAGGGTCTTTACTCGCTATGCTTGCTCCGACCTGCGCCAAAGGCGCAGGCTGCGCCCTACGGGCTTGCCCTTGAGCGCCCTCGGCCCTGGCAAAAAAGAAAAATCGCAAGGAGGAAGGGAAAAAAGAAATTTTTTTCTTTTTCCTTCTCGGCCTCAAAAAGAAAAAAGCGCCGCAGCGAGCGCGGTCAAGGCTGGCCGAAGGCCACCCGTAGGGCTTGGCCTTGACCGCATAAGCGAGCGAAGGCGCTACAATTATAATTGGGCCTTAAAGAAGAAAATTCCCACAAATTTAGAATTATGTAATTAACTATAACAAAAACATCCCTGCCTAAATGGCAGGGATGTAAAGATATTATTCTGCCAACAAGTCTATGCCTGCCATTTTAAGGGCGGCAATTCCGCCCCGCAAGTTAAGGGTATTTTTAATTCCGGCTGTGTCTAAAACCAGTTGCACCTCATAAGAACGCATACCGGTGTTGCAGATAATAATGATGTTTTTGTCTTTAGGAATTTCAGAAAGTTTTTCTCTAATCTCTCCTTGGGGAATATTAAGCCAGAAAGGAGAAAACCTCTCTACAAACGGTTTGGCATCGGCCTCTTCGCGCACATCTAAAAAGACATAATTACTTTGCTCCCGTGCTTGCCAGATGGACAGAAATTCACTAATACCAATGGTGCGATTTTTGCCTGCCAAGGTGTTTTTCGCCACATTGCCAGCGGTATTTAAAATATCTACGGCCGCACCAAAAGGAGGGGCATAGGCAATTTCGGCTATACTTAAATCATCTATCCGTGGCTGAAATTTAAGCATCGTGGCCACGGCATTCACCTTACCTACCACCGCATCACCATTAATTCCTACAGCCTGTACACCTAAAACCCGTTGTGTCCCCTTTTCTACGGTTAGCTGTAAATACATAAGCTGCTTGGTCGGATAGAAGTGAGCCCGATCAAGTTGGACGACCATAATCGGAATGGCATCAAAACCCTCCTCTCTAGCCACTTCTACGCTCAAACCTGTCTTGGCAACACAGATATCAAAAACCTTGATGACAAAACTTCTTACAATCCCTTCAAACAGCTCTAACCCACCAGCAACGTTCGTCCCAATGACCCGGCCATGCCGGTTGGCAAGGGCACCAGAAGGCATAAACATACCTTTACCAGTAATTAAACAGTAGTTCTGTATGCAGTCACCACCTGCATAGATGTCAGGATCAGAAGTTTGTAAACGTCTATTCACCACAATCCCTTGGGGTGAAACTAAGAGCCCAGCCTCTTTAGCCAGTTTAGTATTTGGCCGCACACCAGTGGCAACGATGACCAAATCAGCAGGCAAGTTTCCCTTTGTGGTTATTACTTCCTTGACCCGTCCATTCCCATCCTGCTTTATCTCCTTCACTTGGGCATCACATAAAACCTTTACCTCATGCATTTCAAGCTGGGCCTTAAGCATAAGGGAAATATCGTAATCCACGATCTTAGGTAGAAGTTGCGGCATCATCTCTACAATCGTTACCTCAACACCCCACATATCGGTTAGGGCCTCGGCCATTTCTATCCCTATTGCCCCTCCTCCAATAATGACGGCACTTTCCACTTCTCCTCTTTTAATAAGATTATGTATTTTTTGCGTATCATGCATATTAACTACTGTCATCACCCCTTCGGCTTCAATACCAGGGATAGGGGGAATAAACGGAGTACTACCAGTGGCAATTACCAGCTTATCGTAAGATAAAATCTCTTCCTTCCCTGTTACCAGATTTTTAACCGTAACCTCTTTTTTCTTCCGGTCTATAAAGGTGGCTTCGGTTTGGGGAAGAACCTTTACTCCTTTTGTCTTTTCAAAAAATTCCACGTCTCTTATGACATGATAATTGGTAGAGTAAAGTTCTTCTAAAGATGGCACATCACCACTAATAAAATAGGGAATGCCACACGCCCCGTAGGAGATAATGCTGTCCTTATCAACCATTACTACTTCGGCGTCTGGCAAAAGGCGTTTTATCCGGCAGGCTGCTTTAGGGCCTGCGGCCACTGCTCCAATGACGACTACCTTCATCGTCCTTCCCTCCCTATAAAAAATAACAAAAATTTATATCAGAAAATTTTAATTTTTTCAAATAGAGGTTAATGAAGTATAATACCTATCTCTCTTTAACGGAGGGGAAAATGCGTAAAAAGGTCTTTTTTATCTGTGTGCTTATCATCTTAAGTGGCATATTGGCAGGGATGTTTATCCTAGTCCGTCATGCAGAGACATCTAGTTGAGATATCCATTTTTTGACTTCCCGGTTTAATATTTCTTTAAAGCGGGCATATCCTCCTATCCCTGTAAGGCCAAAGCCATAGTTAATTTCTAAAAAAAGGGGAGTTTTTTCTTTCTCGGTAAACATGATATCAAAGGCGGCCAGATTAATGCCCGTCTTTTTACAAACCTTCTTAACCAACATCACTGCTTCAGCCTCTAGGTCAGGGTAAAGATGATGGATTATCTTTGCCCCCCGGCCCACATTACTGCGAAATTCCTTTGGATCCTGCTGACAGCGCCAGTAGGTCAAAAATTCGTTACCAATTACCACTACCCGCAGATCACATTTATCGTGTTCAATATAAGGCTGAACAATAAAAGTAGGACCTGCTTTTTCATAACAGGCGAGTCGTTTAATGGTCTGGTCTAGTTCTGTTTCATTTCTTACAAGATACACAAAGGCACCACCACCGCCACGATTCCACTTGACCACAAGGGGATAGGGATATAATTTCTCTCCTCTTGCACATCTCTTTTGAAAATCACCTGTCCCCACAAAGACTTTAGTAGGAGGATAAGGCACCTGGGCCAATTGAAAGACAAAAAGATGCCCTACCTTACCTGGAAACTGGAATGAGGTAGACAAACAAGGGAAAACAGGCGCAAACTTTTGGCAAAACCAATATTGGAATGGTTTACATTGAGGTGGTAGAATAATAAACTTTGCCTTTTTTATAAGGGCAATTTGTTCAGGAGAAAAATCCACCGGCGGAAGATTTAAAGAGGTGCCTATTTTTACCGTTGGCCAAAAAGAAAGAATCATTGCCTTTTCTTTGAAATTAATTCCTTTAGTTTTGGATCATGCGTTAATTGCATTGCCTTTTTAAAATGATACTGGGCCTGTGGCATTTCTCCTTTTAATTTGAAGTAGAGGCCAATGTAATAATGGGCCCAATCCTGCTGTTTATTTACCGCATAGGCCTGTCCCAAATAATAGCAAAGGCGTGTATAAGTAGAAGTATCAAGAGTAATATCCGGGTCATAGTGCTTTAAGGCTGCCTGCCAAGTAGCAATGGCCCCTTTTAGGTTGCCTAAATGCTGATAGGCCAAGCCTAGATAAAGGGACACCTGAGCATCTAAAGGCACCTTTGTTAAATAATAAATTGCCTTTTTATATTGCCCTAACTCGGCATAGCAAATGCCTAGTTCACGTTTAAACAAAAAACTGTCATGTAACAACAATGCCTCTTTAAAATTGGCAATAGCCTCTTGCCAATCCTTATCTTGCATCAAACACAATCCTAAACCATAAAAAGATACAGGGTTTTTATTATTCTTCTTTTTAAGATATTGGAAATATCCCTTTGCCTTTTCTCTATCCGTATAAAGGGCTCGCATCCTTGCTTGCATGAGTTGAAAGCGTGTCTGATCCCTCTTTGTAGGCCTTACTCCCATATTTTTTAAGGCACTGGCAATATAGACAATGCGCACGTCCAGATCCGGGTGGGTTTTTAAATAGGCCGGAATGGCTCCACCTCCCTCTAGGCTAAACCGAGCCAGTTTTTTAAAGGCGTCCACCATAGCCTCAGCGTTGTAGCCACTTTTCATCAAAAGCTGTAACCCTGTCCTATCGGCTTGCTCTTCGTCCTGCCGACTGTACTTAAGCTCCATGGCCATCGTCGTTGCCACCGAAGTAGTCATAAGCCCTGTGGCCAGTGCAGGACTCCCTCCTCCAAGAATGGTTCCAGCCAATATACCTGCGAGGGCAGCGAGGCTTAGTTTTTTGTTGCGTTCTAAACGTTTAGCAATGTGTCTATTTACCACATGACCAATTTCGTGGGCCGTTACGGCTGCCAATTCATCTTCGGTATCAAAGATGAGAAAAAGACCACGATACATAAAGATGTATCCTCCAGGGCCAGAAAAGGCATTGAGGGTAGGCTGGTCAATAAGAAAAAAGTGATACACATAGTCTTGTTTACTTAAATGCCTTACTAAGGACTGACCAATTTCATTGTAATAGGCATTAAGTGCTGGATCAGAAATGAGGGGCACCTGTTTTTTTACCTCTTTAAAAAATTCCCTGCCTATTCTCTTTTCTTGGGCAATGGTCAGGGCAAGACTAGATTGGACACAAAGAAAAAGACATAAGATACCTACTAAAACATTTTTCATAACTTACATCCAAAAAAACAAGCAGTTTCTTGAAACTTGATCAGCATCATTCCACCGTCACGCTCTTGGCCAAATTGCGAGGTTGATCTATATCTGTTCCTCTGAAGACGGCAATATAATAGGCCAACAACTGTAGTGGTACCGTGAGCAGGATGGCCTTTAAAAACGAGTTTTCTAGGGGTGGAATAAAAATCGTATCTTCTGCCTTTGCAGCGATTTCTTGACACTCTGGTTCGGTTAACGCAATCACCCTACCTTTACGCGAGAGCACTTCTTCCATATTACTACGGATCTTTTCAAAGGTCTCTCCCTTAGGGGCTAAAATTACAACTGGCATATTCTCATCTATTAAGGCAATAGGACCATGCTTCATTTCTCCTGCGGCATAAGCCTCGGCATGAATATAAGAGATTTCCTTCAGTTTTAAGGCCCCTTCTAGCGCAATGGGGAAATAAACACCTCTGCCCAAGTATAGAAAATCTTCCACCTTACTATATTTTATCGCCAATTCCTCTATTGACTTTGTATCGTCTAAAATCTTTTCTATCTTGCCAGGCAAAACCATAAGCTGTGAGAGATATTCCTTCACCTTCATCTCATCTAATTTGCCAAGCCGTTTGGCAAAATAGAGTGTAAGTAGATAAAGCACTGTCAATTGGGTCGTAAAGGCCTTTGTAGAGGCCACCCCAATCTCAGGCCCCGCATGGGTATAGATAACATAATCACACTCACGGGCAATAGTACTACCTAGGACATTACAAATGGCCAGGGTTTTAGCCCCTTTCCGTTTGCCTTCCCGCATGGCCGCCAAGGTATCGGCCGTCTCACCCGATTGCGAAATAAGGACAAGGAGCATCTTTTTGTTGATAATAGGATCACGATAGCGAAACTCAGATCCAAGATCTACTTCTACCGGAATGCGACATAGCCTTTCTAACATATACTTTCCTACCAAACCAGCGTGCCAGGAAGTTCCACAGGCCACAATCCAAATTTTTTCAATCTCTTTTATCTCTTCTTGCGAAAGATTAAATTCTTCAAAGACTACCTCTCCTTTATTTGGATAAATGCGGCCCCTAAAGGTATCAATAATGGCCCGGGGTTGTTCAAATATCTCTTTTTGCATAAAGTGTTTATAACCTGCCTTTTCGGCCAAAAGAGGAGACCAAGGAATTTCAGTAACTTCGTAGGGAAGAAGATTGCCAGAGAAGTCTTTAAGCGTAACGCCCGTAGGTGTAATAACCGCCATCTCGCCATCATTCATAAAGTGTACCTTCTTGGTATAAGGAAGAAGGGCCGGGGCATCAGAGGCGATAAAGTATTCTCCTTCACCAAAACCAAGGATTAAAGGGCTCTCTTGCCGTACGGCAATAAGCGTTTCAGGTTCATCCGCACATAAAATACCAAGCGCAAAAGATCCTTCCAAACGCGCAATGGTATTGCACACTGCTTCTTCAAAAGAATTCCCTTCTTTCAAATAAAGGGCAATTAATTGAGCAATAACTTCTGTATCTGTTTGGGAGGAAAATCTAGTCCCCTTATCTTCTAGCTCCTGCCTTAAGGCAACATAATTTTCAATAATACCATTATGTACAACCGCCACTTTATCCACTACATGGGGATGGGCATTTATTTCTGAAGGAGCACCGTGTGTCGCCCAGCGCGTATGGCCAATCCCTATATGTCCACTTACGGGCTGAGTTAATAGCAATCTTTCTAAGTTGATCAATTTGCCTACCGTGCGGTGACATAAAAGCCTTCCATTCTGAATAACGGCTATCCCTGCAGAATCATAACCTCTATATTCTAGCCGTTTTAAGGCATCCAATAAAATAAGAGGACAATCTTGAAAACCAACATAGCCAACAATTCCACACATCTTTATCTTCTTTTTTTAGGTTTATGTACCTGCCTGGCCCTGGCAATGGCTAGGGTCTCAGGCGGAACATCTTCAGTGATAACCGAACCAGCCCCAATTAACGCCCCTTCTCCTACCTTAACCGGGGCTACAAGGGCCGTGTTGCTGCCGATAAAGGCCCTATCTTCTATTACTGTCTTGTGTTTTCTCTGACCATCATAATTGCAGGTAATGGTACCTGCACCAATGTTCACACCTTCACCAATTTCAGCATCCCCAAGATAGGTCAAATGGCTGGCCTTACTTCCCCTGCCTACATAACTCTTTTTCACCTCTACAAAATTACCAATTCTGGCCTCTGTGGCAATATAAGTCCCTGGCCGCAGGTGGGCAAAGGGACCAATCGCCACATGATCTTCTATTTTACTCTCAGTGATTACCGAATAAGGCTTGATATGCACCTGATTGCCAATTACACTGTCTACGACTACGGTCCCGTTTTCTAACACACAGCCTTTTCCAATAACCGTTTGTCCGCGCAAGCATACGCCTGGGAAAATAACGGTATCACGGCCGATTTTCACATCCATTTCTATATAGGTATTTTCAGGCGATACAATCGTAACTCCATTCAACATGTGCTTTTCTAACACTTGCTGCTTAAGAACAGAGGTGGCCAACGCAAGGTCCTTACGCGTGTTAATGCCAATAATCTCTGCAAATGGGGCCTCATAGCTAGCAATTTTTTCCTTTTTTACGGCTGCTATCTTAATTAAATCCGTAAGGTAATACTCTCCTTTCTTGGAATTTGGAGACAAAGAAAAGAGATGTTCGTTTAAAAATGCTGTCTTAAAACAATAAACACCCGCATTGATTTCGGCTGGATCGGAAGTGTTTTCTCTTTCCGTTATCTCCGCAATACCCTTGATTGCTCCCCCTTTTTCTCTTAAAATTACACCATATTCTCCACTTTTCTCTACTTTAGCTGTAAGCAGGGTTAAAGCGGCCTGTTCTTTAAGGTGAACTTCCATCAAATTTCTTAAAGTCTCTTTCTGGAGTAAAGGCACATCACCGTTTAATACAAGGAGCGCGCCCTTAAAATCTGTCCATAGCTCCTTACAGCACATCAAGGCATGCCCGGTACCCAATTGTTCCTTTTGCTCCACAAATTCTAAACTGTCTTCCTCTATACTTGCCTTTATCTGTTCGGCTTTATAGCCTACTACGACAACTATTTTTTTAAAATCTAACTCCTTAAGGGTTCTCACCACATGCATAAGAAGAGGACGTCCCAAAAGAGGATGCAATGCTTTAGGTAAATCAGACCGCATCCGGCTACCTTTACCTGCTGCCAGAATAATTGGTAAAAACTCTTCCATTATAAGACCCAGCTGGTAGACAAAAATTTTCTTTTAGTTTTAGAATAAAAAATTCATAGGGTTATGTCAATTAAAAAACAAAAAAGGACAGACCGTCTGGTCTGTCCTTTAAATATATTTCCTTTGGAATTAAAAAACTAAACTAATCAGAAATAGTTTCTGATGGAACTGATTCTATCAAACCTGCACGCTGCGCCACTTTCAATCTAACCATAGCCCGCCTTAAAGCTGCTTCTGCCCGGGCAACATCTATCTTCTCCCGTTGTCTCAACCGCTTTAGCGCTCTTTCCCTCGCCCGCATCGCGCGTTTAACGTCTATTTCCCTTGCCAACTCCGCTGCATCAGCCAAGATAGTCATTTTATTCTCAAATACCTCAGCTATCCCTCCGGTAATAGCCATGTACTCTATCTTTCCGTCTTTTTTAAACCTTGCTTCCCCTGTTTGCAATAAACACAACATAGGGGCGTGATTAGGCAAAACACCAAATTCTCCGTCTAGCCCAGTAGCAATAACCATATCTACCTCTTCCCGAACCACCAAACGGTCCGGTGTAATCACTTCCAAAAGAATCTTCTCGGCCATAGTTACTTCCTCTTTAAGTAGTAATTTTAAGATACTTCCGCCATCTTCTTCGCCTTCTCAACCGCCTCTTCAACACCACCTACCATATAAAACGCCTGCTCTGGCAGGTCATCGTGTTTTCCTTCAATAATTTCCTTAAATCCTCTAATGGTATCCTCAATCTTCACATAAGCACCAGGACGACCGGTAAATTGCTCGGCCACATGGAAAGGCTGGGAAAGGAATCTCTGAATCTTCCTAGCTCTAGCTACGGTCAACTTATCCTCTTCAGAAAGTTCTTCCATACCCAGAATGGCAATAATATCCTGGAGATCTTTGTACTTCTGTAAAATTCTCTGTACCTCACGGGCTACAGTATAATGCTCTTTTCCTAAGATATTGGGATCAAGAATTTTAGAAGTTGAGTCCAAAGGATCCACAGCCGGATAAATTCCCAGCTCCGCAATCTGGCGGGAGAGAACCACTGTTCCATCCAAGTGAGCAAAGGTTGTCGCTGGGCCTGGGTCAGTCAGGTCATCAGCTGGCACATACACACACTGCACAGAGGTAATTGAACCTTTCTTAGTCGTGGTAATTCTTTCCTCTAACTTACCCAGGTCTTCCGCCAAGGTAGGCTGGTAACCGACGGCCGAAGGCATTCTACCAAGTAGTGCCGAAACCTCAGAGTTGGCCTGCACAAACCGATAGATGTTATCAATAAAGATAAGAACATCCTGACCTTGATCACGGAAGTATTCACAAACAGTCATAGCTGTGTGGGCTACTCTTGCCCTTGCCCCTGGAGGTTCATTCATCTGTCCATAAACCAAGGCTGCTTTTTCCAAAACGCCAGACTCTTTAACTTCTAAGAACAAGTCATTTCCTTCCCTTGTTCTTTCACCCACACCTGCGAACACCGAAAGACCACCATGCTCCATAGCAATGTTATGCATCATTTCCAACATAACGACCGTTTTACCTACACCAGCACCACCAAACATGGCCATTTTACCACCACGAGGGAATGGCACAAGAAGATCAACAACCTTAATACCCGTCTCCAAAAGTTTTACCGTAACTTCCTGGTCAGTCAACGCTGGAGCATCGCGGTGAATGGGATAATATTCCTTCGCTTGGACTGGACCCATCCCATCCACAGGCCTTCCAACCACATTCAGGATCCGTCCAAGGACTTCCTTCCCTACAGGAATCATGATTGGATTGCCCGTATCTTTCACAGGCATTCCCCGCACAAGACCATCTGTCGTATCCATAGCGATACAACGGACCACATTATCGCCCAAGTGTTGCACTACCTCAATAACAAGATTATCTTCTGTATCGTCAATCGCAGGATTGGTTACCAGTAAAGCTGTGAGTAATTTAGGGACTTTCCCTTCTTCAAATCTCACATCCACAACTGGCCCAATAACCTGAACAATTTTCCCAATATTTTCGCTCATATTTAAAACCCCCTTCTATATTTTCTATCCTTGTCTTAAGGCCTCGGCACCGCCAACAATATCCATCAATTCTTTAGTAATACTAGCCTGACGGGCCTTATTGTAGACTAAAGTCAACTGCGTAATCATTTCTTTACAGTTATTGGTAGCATTGTCCATGGCGGTCATTCTTGCTGCATGTTCAGATACCTCATTTTCAAGAAGGCGACTATACAACTGCACATCAATACTCTTGGGCAAAATACCCCTTAAAATCTCGTCTGCTTTTGGCTCATATATATAATCAACCTGACCTACCTCTTCCTCAGATACTCCCTGAGGCTCAATAGGTAACATAATTTCTATGGTAGGAACTTGCCTCAAGACGCTCACAAAATGCGCATAGAGTAAAACTACCTCGTCTGCTTCACCACTTAAAAAGGAATTTGTCAATTCTTGGGCCATACGATGGACAAAAGCATAATCAATCTTACCTACAACATCTTCATAAGTCTTCTTTAACAACTGCGGATAATAACGACGGAAATAGCTTACTCCTCGCCGACCCACAACAGTTAGAAAAATTTCCTTACCTTCACTTTGTATCTGGTTAATATATTTTTCTGTTTGATTTACCAAATTTGCATTAAATGCACCACATAAGCCCCGATCAGCCGTAAGTACTACTAAATGAACACGTTTGATCTCCTCTCGCTTCTCTAGCAGAGGAAAACTTTCTTCATTTACACCACTTACCAAAGACAAACGTCCTATAAGCTCTTTATACTTGTCTGCATATACCCGAAAACCTTCCATACGCGCCTGAACGGCCCGCAGCTTCGCTGCAGCCACCATATTCATAGCGCGCGTAATCTGCTGAGTCTTCTTTACTGCCTCTATTTTTCTTTTTATATCTCGCAGCCCTGGCATTTATCCTTTACCCCCTGTTTATGAGAGACCTTTTTTCGCCTTAAACTGAGCATTAAATTCGGTAATGGCCTTTTTCATTAACTCATCTGTCTCTTTGTCAATTTCCTTCTTTTCTCTAATATTCTGGTAGATTTGTGGGTATTTCGCTTCTACAAATTCATAAAGTTCTGGTTCATATTCTTTTAATACCTCTACTGGCAACTCATCTAAGAAGCCCTTAACACCTGCATAGATAATCAACACCTGCTTCTCAACAGGTAAGGGTTGATACTGAGGTTGTTTAAGAATTTCTACCAAACGGCTACCTCTTTCCAATTGTTTCTGGGTAGCCTTATCCAATTCACTTCCAAACTGGGCAAAGGCAGCTAACTCTCTGTACTGAGCCAGATCCAAACGTAAGCTACCAGCTACCTGTTTCATGGCCTTAATCTGAGCCGCACCACCAACGCGAGAAACAGATAAACCGACGTTAATAGCTGGACGAATACCAGCAAAGAAGAGACTTGGTTCTAAATAAACCTGACCGTCGGTAATGGAAATAACGTTGGTCGGAATATAAGCTGACACGTCACCTTGCTGAGTTTCAATAATAGGCAAGGCTGTTAAAGAACCACCACCCTTTTCATCGCTTAATTTAGCTGCACGCTCAAGAAGACGGGAGTGATTATAAAAAATGTCTCCTGGATAAGCCTCACGGCCAGGTGGACGTCTTAAGAGCAGAGAAACTTGACGATAAGCCCAAGCCTGTTTGGTAAGATCATCATATATAATTAAGGCATGACGCCCTGTATCTCTAAAATACTCACCAATAGCGCATCCAGAATAAGGAGCGATGTATTGCAGCGTAGCCGGGTCACTTGCTGTCGCCGCTACCACCGTCGTGTACTCCATAGCCCCATAACGCCTTAAGGTATCTACAATCATGGCTACCGTAGCCCTTTTCTGACCAACGGCCACATAAATACAGTATACATCTGTATCTTTTTGCGCCAAAATGGCATCAATACCGATCGCTGTCTTACCAATCTGACGGTCACCAATAATCAACTCACGTTGACCACGACCGATTGGGGTCATAGCATCAATCGCCTTAAGTCCAGTATAACAAGGCTCACATACGGGCTGCCTTTCAATAATACCTGGGGCCTTTACCTCAATCCGACGATACTCTTTTGCTTCAATAGGACCTTTACCATCTAGAGGCCTTCCCACAGGGTCAATTACCCGACCTAGAACTGCCTCTCCAACAGGAATCTGCGCAATTCGGCCTGTGCGTTTAACAATATCACCCTCTTTAATGTTGCGGTCATCGCCCATAATAACAACACCAACGTTGTCCTCTTCTAAGTTCAATGCCAGGCCATAAATCTCTCCTGGAAATTCAATCAATTCCATGGACATACAGTTTTCCAGACCATAAACACGAGCAATACCGTCACCAACCGAAAGAACAATACCAGTTTCATTAACATCAACCTCTTTCTCAAACCCTTTAATTTGCTGCTTAATAATTTGGCTGATTTCCTCTGCTCTGATCTGCATTTTTATACCTCACCCCTTTTTATATTTTCTTTTAAGATATTTAATTGCGTCTTTATACTTCCGTCATAGATAATATCTCCAATTTTGGTAATAATCCCTCCAATAAGACTTGGGTCTTCCTTAACTTCCAACACCACTTCCTTTTTACCCGTTATCTCTTTCAACCTCTCTTTTATCTTATTGAGCTCCTCTTCCTCAAGAGGCACGGCCGTAACAACTTCAGCCCGACAGACACCTTTATATTCATCTAACAAGGCCGCATAGTATTCACATATATCCTTAAGGAATAACAACCTCTTTTTTTCAAACAGCAACATAATAAACCGCTTTACCACTTCGCTCGGATTCATCTTTTCTAAAAGCGTCTCCAAAACCTGCTGCCGCAACGTCTTTTCATAGAGAGGAGTAATAAGGTAGACCTTAATATCTTTATCTGCCTCCAAAAAATCGGCAAAGGCCTTTATCTCTTCACCATACTTTTCTACCTGCCCGTCTTCTATTCCTACCTTAAAAAGGGCAGTTGCATAACGCCTAGCCACACCTTTTCCTATCAATTTCTCCCCCCGTTAACTCAATTTAGATAAATATTCTTCTATAATCTTTTTTTGATCTGTAGGTGTAAAGTTCTTCTTAATCACCTCTTCTGCCAACTCTGCTGCCATTTCCGCTACCTCTGCCCGCAACCGCTCTTTCACACCTTTCACTTCTTGCTCTGCCGCCCTCTTAGCACTTTCCTTTATCTGTTCAGCTGTTTTCTTAGCCATTTCTATAATCTTTTCTTTTTCCCGCTCACCCATAGCAATAAATTCTTGGATAATCTTCTCTTTTTCCTTTTCCAACTGGGCCAACTTTGCTTCATATTCAAGGTAAACCTGCCGTGCCTTCTCTTTCTCTTTCTCCAACTGCTCCATTGTGACCTTTATCTTCTCTTCCCTCTGCCTAAGGGCATTGACCAAAGGTTTACCAGCAAACTTTATAACAATAAAGGCAAATAACAGAAAATTGATCGTCCGATAGAGTAAATCCATCCATTGAGAACGGGAATAACCATGCTCCTCACCATGCTCTCCATGACCACCTTCATGTGCCGCTACTTCCGTATGCGTACCATGCTCTGCGTGCTCAGCTGCTAATACCATCCGATAAGTCCCACAAATTACAAGGAGAACCAAACTAAAAATAAGCAGAATTTTAGCCTTTCTGTTCATCGCTCACCGGCCTCCCCAATATTTTTTCCGCAATTTCCAAAGCAAAGTTCTTTGCTTCTTCTTTCAATTTGGCTCTTGCCTGTTCCAAATCCTTTGCGATTTGTTCCTTTATCTTCGCCAGGTTTTCCTCTACCTCTTTATATACCTGGCTCAAAAGTTCCTTCTCCTGCTCCTTTGCTTCCTTTTTCAAGGCCTCCCGCTGTTCCATCCCTTTTCTTCTTGCCTCTTCTATCGATTCCTGAAAGAGCCTCAATTTCTCTTCCGCCTCTTGTTTAAGCCTAGCAATCTCACTTTCGTCCTGCTTAAATTTTTCCGTCCTTTTTCTGATAGCCTGCCGAATAGGCCTATAGAAAATAGCATTAAGAATAATGATAAGAACAATGAAATTAACCAACTGGAAAAACAATGATTGATCAATGGAAATGCTAATCACTGTCCCACCCCTCAGACTGAATTTAATCGCTGTCCTTTTACAACATTTTTAAATTTTTGTCAAAGGTTTTTTTTAAAAAAAAATTTATTTTTGTTTACACCCATTGGGAATTACTCCTAAAGAATAATGTAAAGTTATCTTCTCTTTTCTTGTAGATTAAGGCTATCGGCAATAGCCTTAGCCGTTTTTTTCACAAATTCCTTAAACTCTTCTGTCGTTAAAGTCTTCTCATTAGGAAAATAGCTTATATTGCTAGGCCTTAGCAATTTGGGCAAATTCTTTAACTCCTCCCGTGGTTTTACCTCATATTCAGCTGGGAATTTGTCCTCAAAGTACATCTGTTGAAAACCAATAAATTTAAGCATATGCGCAGTAGAATCTAATATCACCTCTTCATCTGTACTTACCACTCCCCTTTCTAAAGCCCTAACCAGACCGGCTAAGGACTCCCCTCCTTGCGTACAGGCGATGTGACCGTTGCGATTGGCAATAAGCATCCAATCCATAATCTCTTGTTCTGTTACCTCAACAACAAAAATCTTTTGCTCTCCAGCCAGCTCATTATATTCCTCTACCAACTGCATTACGCGTGGCATGGAAACAGGATTGCCAATCATGGCCGCTTGGGCACAACTAGGTTTCACCTTAACTGGTCGCCACTTCCGTTTTTGGGGATTAGGTTCTAGGTAATAAAGATAAACCGGATTGGCATGCACAGATTGCACCCCGACAATCTTGGGCAGGGTATCAATGATCCCTACCTTGTAAAAATTGAGAAAGCCGTTCATGATAGCCGTAATATTACCGGCATTACCAATAGGTACGACCACGACCTTGTTTTTAAGGTTATAGTCAAACTGCTGGGCAATTTCATAAGAATAAGACTCTTGCCCTCGTATTCGCCAGGGGTTTTTGGAGTTAAGCAAAAAGACATGATAATTATCCGCCAAATATTCCACCACCTTCATGCAATCGTCAAATACGCCTGGGATCTCAAACACCATTGCTCCGTGGCCTAAAGGCTGAGCTAGTTGTTGGGTAGTTACCTTACCTTGAGGTAAAAGAACAGCTGACTTTACTTTTCCTCGTAGATACGAAGTATAGAGGGCAGCTGAGGCCGAGGTATCACCAGTGGAAGCACAAATAGCCAATACTTCTTTCAGATTTTTTTCCCGGATCAGGTAATTGGCATAACTTAAGGCACAGGCCATTCCCCTATCCTTAAAGGAAGCACTGGGGTTAAGGCCGTCGTTTTTATAATAAAAGCGACAGCCAACCAATTCTTTTAGATAGTCATTGGCTTCTACAATAGGTGTATGTCCTTCTCCCAAATAAACAATATCTTCTAAAGGGATAAGGGGAGCAACAAACTCATGAAACAAAAAAATGCCTTTAAGTGCTGGAAGATTAAGCATCTTCCGGTAGTTAAAAATTTCCTGCCAAAGATGGCCAGGAATTTCTTTAAGGCGGTCAAAGTCTTTATCTGGGAGCATAAATATACCTTGACACTTAGGACAGGTGTAAAGAAATTCCTCTATCGGATACTCAGTTCCACACTGAAGACAACGATAAACCAAAGTACCTCCAATTCTAGGCAACAGATAAGGACGGATATATTCAGGAAATTGATCTAATTCCATTTTAATCTCCTTATTCTTTATTTAGATAAGGATAGCTATAAAGCTAAAACCAAATTCCATAAAACATTGTGAAAAGCTCAACAGTTTTCTCAAGCTTCAAACAAGCATACACACATCAACTCCTCCATATCCACATACATTACTAAAAAAATCTATTCCAGCTAAAGATTAAAGGCTGTTTATCAGGTCTTAATATCTCACCTTCTAAAACCTCCCCTATAAACAAGGTATGGTCACCGGCCCCAAAGGCATTTACCAATTTGCATTCTACATATGCCATGGCTTCTTTTAACACCGGCGAACCACTTCCAGCTTCTATATAAGGAATAGTGCTAAATTTGTCTACATCTTTTCCTGAATGTGTACCAAAATACTTAGCTAATTCAACCTGATCTTCACTTAGGGTATTTATAGCAAAAAAACCAGAGGCCTTAATCAACCCATGGGTAAACCGCGCCGGTGCAATCGCCACCATAATTAAAGGGGGGTTAAAAGAAACCTGTGACACCCAGGCCGCAGTCATTCCATTCTTTTTACCACTTGCCTGGGCAGTTATGATATATACACCATGAGTAATTGCCTTAGCAATGAGATTTTGCATCGCCCTTTCCTCCCTTGTTAAATTAATTTAACTGTAGCCTATTTTGTGAAAAAAGGCAATTCTCAAGTTTAACAGCATGTGTTTGGGGGCTTACGCGGCAATGACAACATAAGGCGAGATAAAGATTTTCTTTAGATAAGAAAGTCAGTTTAGGTTTTAACTGATCTTAATTCTCTTTTTTAATGGTCTTAATGGTCGGGGCGAGAGGATTTGAACCTCCGACCCCCTGCTCCCAAGGCAGGTGCGCTGACCAGTCTGCGCCACGCCCCGACAATAAAAAAGATTAACACATTAAATTTAAATTGGCAAGATTCCCCTCAAACAGCTCTTAATTAAAAACAAAAAACCAGTTAGGATTAACCTAACTGGTTTTTACCTCCTTTTTTGGTAGCGGGGGCAGGATTTGAACCTGCGACCTTCGGGTTATGAGCCCGACGAGCTACCAGCCTGCTCCACCCCGCGGCAACTTTTTATAAAATATATCGGTTTAAGACTAATGTCAAGATGGGGTGGGTAGTGGGATTCGAACCCACGACTCCTGGGGCCACAGCCCAGTGCTCTAACCGCTGAGCTACACCCACCATGCAGTTTGACTTTAACACTTTTTTAGAAAAAAATCAAGATACCTAATACCCCCAACATCCGTGATTGCCCTCTAATAGAGCCCATAAGTGGGCTGTAATAAAGCGATTTTTTTAAAAAACGCCTTTCACCTAAAAGGTGAAAAACATTCATCCTTTCCTCAAGCCCAATCATAATATATAGTGCCTCCGCTCACTCATATGGTCAAGGGCAAGCCAGAAGGGCGCGGCCTGCCCAAAGGGCAGGTCGGAGCGAGCAAAGCGAGCGGAGCCCTTTGAGCACCTAACGAGGCCTTGGCGTATAATTTACTTTAAGTAAGAAGGAAGGGAAACTCATCAATTTTGGCGGAATACTATAATCAATCGCGGATTTTGGGTTTTGTTTTTTATTGACCTTTACTCCAGTTTTTGTTATAGAAGAGGATAAAAAGGTCAGTTGAGTATTAGAAATTATTGCTATACCCGTTTTCAAGGGACATAAACATCATTTAGACTTGATCAAACAGGTTATTTGATATGTTTTTCCCACCCTTTGCCCTTCTTTTTATTATCTTCTTTTTCTTTTTACTCATTTTTCTCTTTGGTCTTGTCCATTGGGGTTTAATTAGCTATGCCTTTGCCAAAATCGGCATTCCACCAGAACAGATGTTCAGCTTGCTTTTTCTTTGCCTAATTGGTAGCTTTGTTAACATTCCGATCAAAAAGATCCCTACCACTCACCTGGTTGTAGAAGAGGTAGAAATCTACTGGGGTATGCGGTTTCGGATACCCTGTCATCGGCCTGGTTATACAGTCATTGCTGTAAATGTTGGTGGAGCAATAATTCCGGTGTGCATTGCTCTTTATTTATTAACCCGCTTTGATCATTTTCTTACCACCCTTTTGGCCGTTGCCATTGTTAGCCTTGTAACCAATCACTTCGCCCGTCCGGTGCCAGGGATAGGAATCATTGTCCCTTTGTTCATTCCACCTTTAGCAGCAGCCATTACTGCAATTATCCTTGCTCCTCATCATACCCCTGCCCTGGCATATATTGCTGGCACAATGGGCACCTTGATTGGAGCGGATTTGATGAACTTAGACAAAATTAAAAAGTTAGGCGCCCCTGTAGCTTCTATCGGTGGGGCAGGTACGTTTGACGGTATTTTTTTAACGGGCATCTTAGCGGTATTGTTGGCCTAAAAATAAAAAAGCCCCGCCCACAAAGGGCAGGGCCTTGAGTTCAGCGATTAATACTCAGGCATAGGTGGCGTAGCAGGTTCTTTCTTTTCTTCAGGTTTCTCCGCTACCATGGCCTCGGTGGTAAGTAACAGGCCAGCAATGCTAGCCGCATTTTGCAAGGCCGTTCTGGTTACTTTGGTCGGATCAATAACACCCGCGGCAAACAGATTCTCAAACTGGCCTGTGGCAGCGTTGAAGCCATAATCGTCTTTACCTGTCTTTACCTTTTCTACGATAATGGAACCCTCATAACCAGCGTTAGAGGCAATCTGACGCAATGGCTCCTCTATTGCCCGCTTGATAATTTTAACTCCAGCTTTTTCATCAAGATCCTTGGTTTCCTCTTCCAACTTTTCCAAGGCAGGGATTGCCCTGACTAGGGCCACACCACCACCAGGGACGATACCCTCTTCTACCGCTGCCCTAGTTGCATTAAGAGCATCTTCCACCCGTGCCTTCTTTTCTTTCATCTCCACCTCAGTGGCTGCACCAACCCGAATAACCGCTACACCACCAACCAACTTGGCCAAACGTTCCTGTAACTTCTCACGATCATAGTCAGAGGTAGTTTCTTCAATCTGGGCCCGGATCTGCTTAATTCTGGCTTCAATATCTTCCTTTTTACCCGCACCATCAATGATGGTAGTGTTATCTTTATCAATAACAACCTTCTTAGCCCGACCAAGTTCATTTAGGGTAACATTTTCAAGCTTTACACCAAGTTCTTCAGATACTAACTGACCACCAGTAAGGATGGCGATATCTTGAAGCATGGCCTTTCTTCTTTCGCCAAAACCAGGTGCTTTAACGGCTGCACATTGGAGCGTACCTCTCAATTTGTTTACAACTAAGGTTGCTAAGGCTTCGCCTTCTACATCCTCAGCAATAATCAACAGTGGCTTGCCAGAACGGGCAACGGCCTCAAGCAAGGGCAACAAGTCCCGCATATTACTAATCTTCTTTTCATGGATGAGGATAAATGGGTCTTCAAGATGGACTTCCATCTTCTCTGGATCGGTAACGAAGTATGGAGAAATGTAACCACGATCAAACTGCATACCTTCTACAACTTCCAAAGTAGTCTCAATACCTTTAGCCTCTTCTACCGTAATGACACCTTCCTTACCGACCTTTTCCATCGCGTCGGCAATAATATCACCAATGCTGGTATCATTGTTAGCAGAAATAGCACCTACCTGAGCGATTTCTTTCTTGGTCTGGCAAGGACGGCTAATCTTTTTCAATTCTTCTACTACTACCTCTACGGCCTTATCAATGCCCCGCTTAAGCAGCATAGGATTACTTCCAGCAGCCACCATCTTGGCGCCTTCTTTAAAGATGGCCTGAGCCAGAATGGTTGCGGTTGTCGTTCCATCACCGGCGACATCACTGGTCTTGCTGGCGACCTCTTTGACCATCTGGGCGCCCATATTTTCAAACTTATCCTTGAGCTCAATCTCTTTAGCAACGGTTACACCATCTTTGGTAATCAAAGGTGCACCAAAGGTCTTTTCTAAGATGACATTTCTACCCTTGGGACCTAAAGTAACCTTTACGGCGTTCGCCAACGCGTCTACACCACGCATAAGGGCTTCGCGTGCCTGAACATCATATTTAATCTCCTTAGCAGCCATAGCTTCTTCCCTCCTTTCTTAAAAATTTTTTATTCTTCAATTACTCCAAGAATATCATCTTCTCTCATGATGAGATGTTCTTCCCCTTCAATCTTTATCTCGGTACCTGCATACTTGCTAAAAATGACTTTATCCCCTACCTTTACCGAAACAGGCACCTTTTGACCATTGTCTAAAATCCTACCTTCACCTACGGCAATAACCTCTCCTTTGATAGGTTTCTCTTTCGCCGTGTCAGGAATGATAATACCACCTTTTGTCTTAGTTTCTTCTTCAATCCTTTTGACAAGAACCCGATCATGTAACGGCCTGATCTTCATTGCCTAACCTCCTTTCTTATTTTTATTAGCACTCACTTCCAATGAGTGCTAGCAAATATATAACCACTTTTTCCAAAAATGCAAGAGGGGAAGGGAAAAATTTTTTACAAAAAATTAATGTCCTGGGGCAAAATATTGACGATACAAAAACAGGCATGATATCTTAAAATCTAAAAAGGCAAAGGAGTAAATTTATGAAATTTTTTAAAACAGGCATTGTTAAAGACATGCGTTTTTTAAACCATAATCCCGGGGATTTTCATCCAGAGTCTCCCGCTAGGTTAGAGAGCATCTATAGAAGGTTAGAAATGAGTGATATTGCTGGGGTTTATCAGGAAATTATCCCCTCTTATGCCACAAAAGAAGAAATTGTCCTTATTCATACCAAAGAATACATCTCTTCTATTGAGGCTACACAGGGCAAGGAAGTAGTATTAGACGCAGATACCATGACTTCTCCCCGTTCTTATGAAACGGCCTGTTTGGCCGTAGGCGGAGGAATAAACCTTATAAAGGCCATCTTTTCAGAGGAAATTGACAACGGTTTTGCCCTTATCCGTCCACCTGGACATCATGCCGAAAAGGACAGGGCGATGGGTTTTTGTCTTTTTAATAACATCGCCATTGCCGCTAAATATGCCTTAGAGCAGGGCTGGGCCAAGCGAGTCCTTATCGTAGATTGGGATGTGCATCATGGTAACGGCACACAACATGCCTTTTATCATACAAAAGATGTGCTTTATTTCTCCATCCACCAGTATCCCCACTATCCGATGACTGGACGCATGGAAGAAATAGGTGAGGAAGAAGGTAAAGGTTTTACGGTCAATGTGCCTTTATCGGCAGGGTATGGGGATAAGGATTACCTTTACATTTTTTTACACCTCCTCTGTCCCATTGCCCGCAAATTTGAACCGGATTTAATCTTAGTTTCCGCTGGGTTTGATCCTTATCTAGAAGACCCACTCGGAGGCATGCAGGTTACTATACATGGTTTTGCAAGTATGGCTTATGTCTTAAGGGAATTAGCAACAGAGCTGGGGCATAACCGCTTGGCCTTGTTTTTAGAAGGAGGATACCACCTAGAAGGTATGGCAAGGGCCGTAGAGGCAATTGTAAAAGTGCTTTTGGGAGAAACGATAAGCCTGCCTGACCTTTTACAATATCGGCCTTCCCAAGAAGTTGCGCGAGTTATTAAATGGCATAAAGATAATGGCTGGTAAATACTTGACTTCATTGGCAATTTCCTATATCACTTAGCCTGATTTCAAGGAGAACTTTATGGAAAAGAGAGGCAAGGTTTTAGTACTCCACGGTCCCAATTTGAATTTGTTAGGCGAAAGAGAAACGGGTATTTATGGGACAAAAGGCCTTGGTGAAATCAACCAATTAATGCAGAAAGAGGGGGAGCAATACGGCCTAGAGCTGGACTTTTTTCAATCCAACTATGAAGGTGCCTTAGTGGAGGCCATTCAACAGGCGAAGGGTAAATATGATGTTATTATCATTAACCCGGCAGCCTATACCCATACAAGCATCGCCCTACGAGATGCCATCTTGGCGGTAAACATTCCCACGATTGAAGTACATCTTTCCAATATTTACAAACGAGAGGAATTTAGGCACAAATCCTTCATCAGTGGAGTGGCCATAGGTCAAATTTCTGGCTTTGGGGTGCTTAGTTATCTTTTGGCCGTACGCGCAGCGGCGGAAATAGTAAAAAATAGAAGCTAGGAGGACATTTATGTATAGCATGAATGATATTAGAAGGGGGCTTAAGATAGAATTTAAGGGCGATCCTTATGAAGTTATAGAATTTTTGCATGTAAAGCCAGGAAAGGGCCAAGCCTTTGTGCGGACAAAGTTAAAAAATTTAATTACCGGCGCGGTTTTGGAACATACATTTCGGACTAGTGATAAGATTCCGCCTGCAAGCTTGGAAGAAAAGGAAATGCAGTTTCTGTATAGGGACGGAGAGCAATATTACTTTATGGACATGGAGACCTATGATCAGATCTTCCTCTTGGCTGACCAAATTGAGTATGAAAGGCAGTTTTTAAAGGAAAACACGATTGTAAAGGTCCTTTTTTATAAAGGCAAGCCCATCTCCATTGAATTGCCCAAGCATGTAGAGCTTCAGGTCGTAGAAACCGAGCCCGGCGTAAAGGGTGACACCGTCTCTGGCGGCAGCAAACCAGCCGTTTTAGAAACTGGTGCTACTATTCAAGTACCTTTATTCATTAACGAAGGTGATGTAGTTAAGGTAGATACAAGAACAGGTGAGTATTTAGAACGGGTGTAGGGTGGATAAATTTAGAAATTCTATCGCTAAGATAGAGTTAGGGGCAGGGATAGTTATGGTTCTTTCCCTGCCCTTATCTGAGGCAATAAAAAATATTTCTTTTGGTCTCCTTTTTTTGTGTTTTATTATTCAACGGGTTTTAAAAAGAGATTTATACCTCACTCCTCTTGCGAGAGGGCTGTTTTTTTATTTTGTTACTGCTCTTTTGATCCTCCCTTTTGCTATAGACAAATATTTAAGTCTTAAAGGAGCTTGGGATATATTTCGTTTTTCTGCCGCCTATTTAATTTTGATTAATGATTTTCGGGATAAACGTTCATGGATAGAATGGTCACTTATCATAGGAACAACTTTAGGGGCGTTATGGGGAATTTTTGTTTGGAAATTAATGTGGCACAAGCATGCCCTTCAAATCCTTTCTTTAGGCCATTTTAACCATACAGCTATCTTTTTAGGACTGGTTTTAATTCTTTGTATATGTAAACTCATCTGGGATAATTTAAGTGTAAAAGTATGGTTTTTTTTATGTTTCTCCTCTTTCATTATCGCTACTGCACTTCTGTTGACAACGTCTAGGGAGACATTTGTAGGATTTGGTGCTGCCTGTATTTTTCTCTTATTTTCCACAAAGGATAAAAGACTTGTTCTGCCTACATTAGGTTTTATTTTTCTCTTGCTTTCAGTAAGTTTTTTTTATAAAGACCTTCAAACAAAGGGATTTTCTACAGAGTCCTTAAAATCACGTTTTCATATTTGGGCAGCGGGTTTAAGGACATTCAAAGACCACCCTTTAGTCGGAGTAGGCCTTAATTGCTTCAAAAAGATAGACATAAAATATTATGGTAAATACCCTAATGATTGGGCCCCTCATGCGCATAATTTATACGTGAACACCTTAGCCCAAATGGGAATAATAGGCTTTTTAGGACTTTTAGCTGTGTTCTTTGGATTTATAAAAACGGCTTTAACTAGAGCAAAATCTTATTTGAAACTAGCGGCTGTGGCCAGCTTAATATTGGTACTGGTCAATGGTATTTTTAACACTACTTTACATCACGAGCATGCCCTAGCCTTTGTTATTATCAGTGCGTTAATGTAAAAATGAATATTTTGGTTGTAAACCTTCTCCGCCTAGGTGATTTTATCATTAGTACACCCATTTTTAAACTCTTAAAACAATATTATCCCCAAGCCACAATTTCCGTTCTTACCCGCCCCCCCTTAACCGAAATTTGTCAATATATTCCTCAAATTGACAACATGTTTGTTTATAAAAGTAAATTTTCTTTGTGGAAATATATTAAAATTTTCAAAAGATACGATTGTGTAATTTATATAATGGAAAACCAACCGCTAAGATTAAAATTTTTTTCCTTTTTAAAAATACCTATACGAATTGGGTATCTACTTCCAAATATCAACCAGAAAGATTTAACCGATGTCGTCTCGTGGAATGAAGAGTTTAAAGGGTTAGAAAGGCTCTTTTTAAAACTTCTTGAACCTCTAGAAATCAGGCAGGTAGATGCTAAGCCCGAGTTAGTTCTTTCCCCTCGGGATTTACAAAGGTATAAAAATATCCTGCCTTCTGGACATTTTAAAATTGCTATTCACACTGATAGTTACGCTCCTTCCCGCCGGTGGCCTTATTTTAATAAGTTAATAAAATTGATCTTAACCGAAACAGAGGCTGACATAATTTTAACTGGTACTAAACAAGGGAAAAAACAACTCTTAGAGTTAAATCAAATTTTCTCACCTCGTATTTTGGATTTGCGAGGGAAAACCTGTTTAAAAGAGTTACCTGCTCTGTTTAAGACAGTTGATCTGGTTATAGGAAACGATACCGGCGCTCTTCACATTGCTAGGGCAGTAGGCACAAAAACAATTATTATTTTTGGACCTGAAGATCCGCAAATAATTAGTGATTTCTCCAATACTATTAAAATTTATCCTTCAGACATAGGCTGTAAAAAAGATAACACATTTTTTAACATTGCTTTCCCCAATGTCAAGCGATGCAAGCAATGGAAATGTGAAAAGAAGCTGTGTTTAAAACAAATAACTCCACTACAAGTATGGAAGGAAACAAAACGGGTGTTGGAAAGTGAGGTTCCAAAACGTTCAAAAAATCCTTCTCATTCGCAATGACAATATAGGAGATGTAATTTGCACTACGCCATGTTTTGAAATCCTGCGCAAACATTTTCCCAATGCCTATATTGCCCTGCTTGTCTGTTCTTTAACTTATGAGGTGGTGGAAGGAAATCCATTTTTAGATAGAATTTTTGTATACGAAAAGGCAAAACATGTAAAGAAAAATCGCTTCTTAGCCTGGTTTAATCAATGGCGGGTCTTGAAAGAAATTAGACGGGAGAAATTTGATTTGGCTATAAACTTAAGGCCTGATTTTTCTCCAAGCGCAGCCCGTATCGTGTGGGCGAGTGGGGCTAGATATCGCTTAGGCACGCCACCTTTATTGAAGAGGCACAAGAAATGGAGTTTTTTCTACAATGGTCTTCTTCCTCTGCCTGAAAGCAATTGGCACGAGGTAGAAAGAACCTGCTTTCTCCTATCACACTTTATTCCTTTAAAAGATATTTCTCTTAATTTGCACTTTGCTGTTCCTAAAGCATCTTTAATTCAAGCTAAGGATTTTTTTAAGTCCCTTAACCTGCCTTTACATAAGTCCATCTGTTTACACTTAAGTGGACGCAAAGAGGCCAATAAGTTTTGGCCCCTGTGTCATTGGGCCAAGCTTTACCAGACATTTAAAAAATATGGATACAATGCCTTTTTTTCCTATGCCTTTTTTGACAAAAAAGACTTTCAAGATTTATGTCATATCTTACATGAAACTCCCCCCAACTTTTGTTCCCATTCTTTAAAGGCATTTGGAGGTATTATAAAATATAGTGGCCTGTTTATCGGGGTAGACAGTGGGGCTATGCATATCGCAGCTGCCCTTAAAATCCCTTGTATAGCCCTCTTTGGGAAAGCATCCATTAAAAGATGGCATCCTTGGGGAGTAAAACATATCTGCTTGCAGGCACGAGATAACCAGATAAATAGCATTCTGCCAGAAAGGGTAGCAGAGGCAGTTAAACAATTGTTATGAAACTCCTTTTTATAAAGAAAAAATTTCACCCTTACGGTGGCGCTGAGCTTTATTTAAAAAGGGTAATAGAGATCTTAGGTAAAAACGCTGAGATTCACATTTTAACCCAAAGCTGGCCTGAAGATACTTCATTTATCATCCACAAGCTTCGGCCTGTTCCGTTTTTTTCTGAGGTATTCTTTGCATTTCAAGCAAGGCAATTCGTCCAGCACCATAAAAACGAATTCCCTCTAACAATCAGCTTTGACAGGACAATTTATCAAACCATTTACCGTGCTTCTGATGGCTGCCATTTAAGATGGTTAAAGCAACGCAGATTTATCAATTCTACTTTAAAATGCTTGTCTTTTAAGGTCAATCCTCACCATTTAGCCCTTAGGTGGCTTGAGGAAAAGTGTCTGAAAAACTCTAAAATGATTATTGTTAATTCAAAAATGGTAAAAAAAGACTATGAGTATTTTTATGGAAAAGAGCTTAGTGCTAAGTGTATTGTGTGTTATAATGGAATAAATTTAGAGAAATTTTCTCCGGTTGAAGAAGAGCAAAAATTTCATTTAAGGGCAGAATTAGAAATTCCTGATGGTAAAATAATCTTATTTGTTGGAAGTGGTTTTGAACGCAAGGGTTTGATTTTTCTTATTAAAGCGATGCAACTATTGCCTGAAGACTTTAAACTAGTTGTCCTTGGCAGAGATAAACATTTAAAGCATTTTCAAAGGTTGGTGTATAAATTGAAGTTAGAAAAAAACATATTCTTTCTCGGTGCAAGCAAGGATATAGTAAGGTTTTACCAAATGGCCGATGTCTTTGTTTTACCTACGCTTTATGATCCCTTTGCCAATGTATGCCTTGAGGCGATGGCATGTGGCTTGCCAGTAATTACGACTACGGCCAACGGAGTGGCCGAGATCCTAGAAGAAGGCAAAAATGGATTTGTTATGGATTTTCCCATAGAAGAAGAAAATTTGGCCTACCTCATCAAAAAGGCCTTGCAAAATAGGGAAAAGATGGCATTCTATGCCCGCAAAACAGCAGAGGCCTTTCCCTTGGAAAGGGCCGTAAAGGAAATGGTGAAAATTATTGAAAATGCGTATCCTGGCCATTAAATTAAAACAAATTGGGGATGTATTGCTATCTGAGCCAGCCCTGCGCTTGCTTAAAGAGGCTTATCCAGAGGCAGAATTAACGGTAGTCGTAAATAAATATACTGTCCCTATGTTAAAACACGCACCATACATTGATTTTATCTTTGGCTATGACCGTTCTTTAAAAAAATTAAAACCTTATGCCCGTCTTAAAGAAGAATACAGGTTTGTAAGACAATGGAATAAAAAAGTATATGATATCGTCATCAATTTCTCTTCTGGTGACAGAGGGGCGATTTATAGTTTTCTTACAAAGGCAAAGCATAAAATTGGCATCTATAGCCAAAAGGGATTATTTGGGAAAAATCGGATTTACGATGCCGTTTTTTCTCCTCCCCCTACCCATACGGTTTTACAAGACTTATGGCTGGTAACAAAAGGGCTAAATCTATCCTTCCGCTCACCGCAGGTAAAGTTATATCTTTCTCCTCAGGCATTAGAACGGGGAAGATCACTTTTAAAAAAGGCTGGCGCAAACGATAAGGATAAAATCACCTGCATTCATCCTGTTGCCAATTGGCTTTTTAAATGTTGGAGGCCCGATTACATGGCAGAAGTGATAAATTGGCTTTTAGCCCAAGGGGTTAAGGTTGTACTTACAGGGGGGAAATTAAAAAAGGAAATCAATTTTTTAGAACAAATTTTAAAAGATGTAAGATATCCAGTTATAAATCTGGCCGGACAACTTGATCTAGAAACCTTGGGGGCAGTCATTGCCCACAGTGACCTTTTTTTAGGGGTAGATACAGCGCCAATGCACATGGCTGCTGCCTTAAATAAACCTGTCATTGCCCTCTTTGGACCAACGGGTACGGTTACTTGGGGGCCATGGGAAAATGATTTGACTTATACTGATTTTACCTCTCCCTATAAAATGAAAGGCACTCAAAGCTTAGGTAAGCATACTGTTCTTCAGAGAGACTGGCCATGCGTTCCGTGTGGCAAGGACGGATGTAATGGCAGTAAGATTTCCAAGTGTTTACATGACATTACGCCTGAAGAAGTCATTTCGGTATTAAGACAGAAATTGGAGTCTTAAATGGCCTATCGTATCCTTCACACCGAGGCCTCATTGGGCTGGGGCGGACAAGAATTGCGGATCTACCAGGAAATGCTTGGCATAAAGGGAAAAGGACATTGGGTGGGACTGGCGGCCTCCCCCTCCGCGCAGATATACAAATATGCTCAAAAGGCAGGTCTGCCTGTTTTCCCCCTTCCTTTAGAGAAAAAGACCCCGCATGCGGTCTTGCAACTTCTCAAAATCATCAAAGCCCTGGACATTCACATCCTTAATACTCACAGCAGTTGGGATAGCTGGGTAGGAGGCATGGCCAAAATTCTTTATCCTAAATTTAAACTTATCCGCACACGGCATCTTTCCACTCCTATTGGTAAAACTCCTCTTAGCTGGCTTATTTATAATATTCTACCAGATGTAGTGATCACCACCGGTGAAGCAATTAGAGAAAGAATGATCACTTACAATCACTTTAACCCTAAAAAAATCGTTTCTATTCCTACCGGTGTAGATTTAGAAAGGTTCAACCCTGAAAAAGTAAGGCCTGTGTTGAAAAAAGAAGGATTTCGCATTGGCATGATTTCGGTATTGCGAAGTTGGAAAGGACATAAATACCTTATTGAAGCCGTGCCAAAGATATCGTCCTATATCCCAGAAGCCAGGTTTTTTATTGTAGGGGAAGGACCGCAAAGAAGAAATATTGAGCGGATAGTTCAAAAAATGGATTTAAAGGAAAAGGTAATCATGCTTGGTCATAGGGAAGACATCCCTGAGATTATAGCTTCCCTGGATGTAATTGTTCATCCCTCAACCGGCCATGAAGGCATACCCCAAACTATCCTTCAAGCCTTGGCTATGAGGAAGCCTGTGATTGCTTCCAACATAGGTGGCATTCCAGAGGTAATAAAACATCTAACCACAGGAGTGCTCATTCCTCCTTGTGATGCTAAAGCCATTGCCAAAGCGGTAATTGAAGTTTACAAAAACCCTGACCTGGCCTTACAACTGGCCCAAGAAGGACAAAAAATTGTCAAACAGCACTATTCTTATGGAGCCATGTTAAACAAGATAGAAAACATATATACTATTCTACTGAGTTTCGACTAAGTAAATCTCAGAAATCTTGTTAACTTTCAAATTCATTAACATTGAGTTTTGAACTTCTCCCCTATCCTTCGCCTTTTAAGCTTTAACCTACTCATTTATCTGTCATACTATCATTTCACTTAATTATGGAACCAAGGGATAAAATAAGAAGCTGGATAAAAAATTATAACACCAAAAGATTACATTTTACGCTTTTGTATTGGGTGCCTATGAAGATTTGGGAAGCAAGAAATTATCGGCTTAAAAATCATATAAAAAATTCTACTATTAACGGCCTTCCCCAAATGAGCATCTCATATTTCTTTAATTAGCGCAAAAAGATTGACTAGATTTCATTGTTAAATCATTTATTTATTTATTTATTGGCTGTCCATTAGCCGAATACCGATAGTAGTTTTCAGGCACCATTTGAGCAATAGCATTTATAGCACTTTCAAGCATTACTCTTATAGCCTTTTCCATAGGAGTATTTTTATAAGTTCCCAAAGCTCCTCCCAAAGCTACAGAACCAATCACAGTGCCAGTACCCCCACCTATTTTCCAACTACTTGCTTTACCTTCTACTTTAGTTGCATTAATAACCCGACCTGTTCTTACATCCACAAGCCTTATATCAGCTGCAATATAAGCTTCTTTTTTACTTACAGCAGCTCCACCTATAAAGGGAACCTTAAAAGGAATCACTATACCGCCTCCTCCAATCCCAGAAGCATTGGGCTCAAAAGCTGTAATAGCACCAACAACTAAAATATCTGCCCCTTCTAAGAGACCTATTTGAGGAGCCTTGCTCTGTTGGACATAACCAGACTGACTAAGATTTAATTCTTTTTTAATCTCCTCTAATCCCTCACCTCTTTCTAAAACGATCAACCTTCCAGTTTTGAAAAAGAGCTGTAGCTAACATATCAGCTAACCCATCGCCAATTCCAGCACTACACTTAGCTGCTTTACATTTAAAACTTGCTACTGCAATTCGGGCTCGAGGTCCTTGATAGGTGAGAGCTTGTTGTACTGTTGGTCCACTAGTTTGCACACTTGTGCTGATTTCAGGCCCACAAGCTAAACAGAGACAAAACATAACCAGGGGAATTAATCCTAATCTTTTTTCACCACCATTTTTTAACCTCCTTAACAGATATATTCCTTATAGAAAAAAATCTTTTCAAGTCAAGTTCTAAAACCCTAAACCCGTGATTGATTTTTAAATATTGATTTTTGAATAAGGGGAACGTTAAGTTAAAAAAGTTCTATCTCTAAGAAGAAACGTCTTACAATAAGTCTTAAAAACAGGGCATCTCAACAACCTATTTTAGGGAAAATCTTCCTGATGTGATACTCAACTTTGCTTGCTATGGTATATAGTTCCACTGAATTATCTTAAATTTAACGTCTTTTATAAGTTTTTTAGGCAAACTATTTAGTAGCCAAAGATGTTAAAGTCAAGGAAGATATTTAGTCGTCCCTGAAAAACGCTCTAACCTACCATTTTATCACACATTTTTCTTGAAATAAGGCTGACAAAAATGCAAAGATATGCTAAAAATCAGCTCAAAACCTTGCAATTTGGGACATCAAAAT